>ENA-OZES01000241-OZES01000241.1-human-gut-metagenome-genome-assembly--contig:-NODE-241-length-37602-cov-5.805364_pt1 | contig 37602 bp, 33 predicted proteins | sample MGYA00245068_ERZ653609 | MGnify/ENA primary metagenome ERZ653609 (study PRJEB26926, sample SAMN06164898) | human gut metagenome | biome: ENVO:00009003; feature: ENVO:2100002; material: ENVO:00002003... | reverse complement strand
TACACTTCTAGCTTCGTCGGCAGCGTCAGATGTGTATAAGAGACAGGTTCAATCCGTCCCAGATTTATTTCAGAATCGGCGATGGTTATCTCTCGCTCCTGAGGGATGTTGCCGATCATGCCTACACGGATGATATACTTTCCTTCGGGGACATTGTGAATTGTAAACAATCCTGTTTCATCGGTCGTTGCCCCAATCTGTAGAGGCGACCCCGTTTCAGGGTCTATCAGAACCACAGTGGCAAAGTCCAGTGGCTCGGAGGTGTTCTTGCGGAACACCGTTCCTGTAATGTTGCCATCGGCGTGCGCGCTCCCGGCAATAAGCAGGGATGCGGCTAAGGCTATGGTTAATTTTGCTATCATATTTTATATTGTTTCTGTTTTCTGAACGCAAAGTTACCATACTACCGATGCAACCGGTTTGCAAAAAAACCGGAGCCTTCCTGTTAAAAGAAAGGCTCCGGTGTATATGGCTAAAAATCAGGTTATTTACTACACCTGGGGCAGATGCCTTTGATCATGTAGTTGATGGAATGTGGAGTGAACCCGTCAGGAATATCAATAATCGGTATTCTTGCAGTTTCCAAACAATATGTTTCCTTGCAGAGCTCGCAATGGAAATGGGCGTGTTGGTCAGCGATGGAGTGATGCGTGTCACTATGGCACAGTTCATATTTTAGTGAGCGACTGCCATCTTCAATCACATGAACCACATCTTTTTCAGCAAAGAGTTCAAGTACACGGAAGATACTCGCCTTGTCCATTGAGAATTCGAGCATGGCTTCCAGATTGGCAAGATTGACCGGATTGGATGCTTTCATCAATTCCTTCATCACAAGAATCCTGTTGGCCGTGGGTTTGATACCCTTGTCGTTCAGTATGTATTCGATGTCTCCGCTGTTCATATCCATATTTTTGGGCAAAGTTACGGCTTATTTCTTGTTTTATGCAAACAGGTTGTATAAAACTCATTTCATAGGGTTGTGGAATCTCTCAATGAATTGACATGTGTGAAACTGCGGTAGTGCGATGGTTCGAGATTCAGTTTTCCGGCGGCACGCAGCATTTTGCGCAGAGAGGTGACCAGTTCCTGACTCTCCTGAAGGAGATTGAGATAGACATATGCCACGGTCATGTCGGCAGTGTCTCCGTTCTGCAACAGGTCATAGACCTCTTTGGCATTTCGTGAGAGCTTCAGCTTGACCGCCTCACATCGTTTCCGGAGAATATCAATCGTTTCAGGATTATTCTCATCAATCGCCCCTTCGGCATCATTGAAAATGGCACATACCTCATCGCGGATGCTCGAAAGCGAATCATGAAAACGCACGGGAAGCGGAGTGAAATTATTATCGACATGCTCCTTGCATACTTCGTTGATACGCCGCAGATTGTATGTCATTGACATGGCCATGTTGTTGCTCAGGTGAAACCAAGTGCTTTTTTCCATGGCGATTTGTGGTGAAGTTTTTCTGAAACAAAGGGTAAGCTTTCGCCGTTGTCCTTTAAGAACTTCCTTTTCTGTTACAAGCGACTTTTCAGCCGTTGACAGCAGTTTCCCTTTGTCGTTGATAAAGCCGTTGATCACATCCCGGTAAACCGTTGCGCCGAAGGTCAGAAACATCTTCTGCTTCTCATTGATGTATATCCTTAGCAGTGGCCACACCTCTTTAGTGTCCTGGGTGGTGAGTATGGTTTGGAAAAGGGTGTCATTCTGAATTTCCTTTTTCTTCTTATTGAAACGCATATTGCTCCTTATCAACATGGCAAGGGCAATGATACCTCCGGCGATCATTACCGGCACACCGCCCATGTGCATCAGGCATACTACAAGTCCGGCTCCGATAAAGGCAACTCCCGCAGTGATGAACCAGCCTCCTATTACAGAGATTACCCCCGTGATGCGGAAAACGGCACTTTCGCGTCCCCATGCGCGGTCGGCGAGCGATGTGCCCATCGCCACCATAAAGGTCACAAAAGTGGTGGAAAGCGGCAGTTTCAACGATGTGCCCCACGCTATCAGCATACCGGCGAGCATCAGGTTGACAGACCCTCTGACAAGGTCGAATGCAGCCCCCTCCTCGGGTTGTTGCACAGTGGTGTCCATGCGTCGTGAAATCCATCTTTTGACCCTTGCCGGGGTTCTTTCGCTAATCCAAGAGAACGTGTTTATTGCGCCTCTGACCAAGGAGCGTCCGATTCTTGATGAACCGAAGAGTTCGTCGCCTTGACTTTGTGAGCTCAGACCTACAGTAGTCTGTGTAACCTGCCTCGCTTTTTTCGATGTTGCAAGCGACACGACCATTATCATACCCGCTCCGATAAGGAAATAGAATGGAGTCTGAGCCGGCCCGTTCAGACTGTTCATCATGAAGCTGTGGAGGTTTCCGCCTCCATTTGCCGCGTAGTCCTGATAAGAGGCAAGCGAGGTCAGCGGAACGCCAACGAAATTTACAAGGTCATTTCCTGCAAATGCCATTGCAAGCGAGAATGTACCCAAAAGCACAACAATCTTGAAAACATTCACTTTCAGGAAATGAAGCAGCTGCATTATGATGGAGAATCCGATGAGACAAGCTCCAAGGATAAGAACTGTATTGTCATTGATCCATGACTTCAGTTCAGGAGTCATTATTGTGAGATCCTTGATGCCCTTGATAAGCATGAAGTAAACGATGGCTGTAGTGGCTATGCCACCGAACAGCCCCACTTTCCATTTCATACGGCTTTTGTATTCAAAAGTGAATATCAGCCGGGACAGGAATTGGACAATACTTCCGAATACAAACGCGATGGCGACAGACAGGAATATGCCGAGAATCACCGAAAGGGCTTTCTCAGTGTTCAGCAATTCACCGATGCCAAGTGTGTTGTCCGGAGCTGCAAGCTTGAACAGCGCCACCACGAATGTGGCGCCGAGAAGTTCAAACACCATTGACACAGTGGTTGATGTAGGCATACCCAAAGAGTTGAATATGTCAAGCAGGATGATGTCCGTTACCATCACAGCCATGAATATTGCTATGACATCGTAGAATGATAGGTTCTCAGGCCTGAAAATGCCATGTCGGGCAATGTCCATCATGCCGTTGCTCATCGCGGCTCCAATGAACACGCCTATTGAAGCCACAATCATCACTCTCTTGAATGTGGCCGCTTTCGAACCGATTGCCGATGAAAGAAAGTTGACGGCATCATTGCTGACTCCGACCGAAAGGTCGAATATCGCCAGCAGAAAAAGGAATAATACTATTCCGAGGAAAATCAGATCCATACAATGCTTAGTTTTGTTTTGTCACAAAGTTCTGCATTGTATGTTGCGTAAAAATAAATTTTTTGTTGCGTTTTTGTTAATTAAGTCGGAAATCGAAGCGCAGGCCGCTGTCATTGGATGCTTTTATATTGCCACCATGGATGGCAATGGCGTTTTTCACAATGGCAAGCCCGAGCCCGGTTCCACCTTTTGAGCGAGAGCGGCCTTTGTCAATTCTGTAGAATCGTTCAAATATATGGGGAAGGTGCTCTTCCGGAACACCGCAGCCATTGTCACGGAATATGAAATTACCCTTATTATCCGCCGTTATCCATATCCCGGTGCCACCGCTGTAGGCAATGGCATTATCAATCAGGTTGCGAAACACTGATTCAAGAAGGTGCCGGTTGCCGGCAATCTCAATATCGGGAATGTCAGTATGGATAGTCATATCAGTTCTCAGACTCTCGCTGTCTGTCACATTGTCGATGAGTTCACGCAAATTGAGTTTCTCTTTCTCTATTACGCCTGCTCCGTCATCCATTCGTGTGATTGATGATACATCTTCAAGCATTGATATCAGCCGTTGAGTGTTGGTGCAGATACGATCTATGAATTCATTTCTTTTGCTGTCCGGCAGTTCGGGATGGTCACGCAGCAGATCGGCGCAAATCTTTATTGATGCGACCGGTGTTTTCAGCTCATGGTTTATATTGTTTGTGAGCTGTTTTTTCAGCCGTATTTTGTCCCTCTCCTGCGTTATTGCCTCCTGATGCCGTTGGTCTCTCTGCACATACAGTTTCACAATATTTCCGGCTATGTTCCCGAGTTCATCATGAGGGAACGCCCAATCTTCATATATCCTCTCTCCCTTTTCAGCTTTTTCCGCAAAACTGTTAAGATTGGATATGCTTGTGGTTATTCTGCGGGCAATGAAATATCCTGCAATACTTATTGCGACGGTGACTGCGAGCATTATCCACAGAAACGAGCTGTCTGCCTTCAGGAAATCGCGGAGTATATGGTTGTATGGTGCTGCGCTACGTATTATATGGCCGCCGGGCATAAGGGTTGCGGAATAGAAATAGTCCGTATCATCACTTTGCGAATGTCTTCCTACCGAATATCCGCTGCCGTTTATGCGGGCCTTTATTATTTCAGGGCGATTGTTATGATTTGTTTCAGGAAATGGTGTCAGGTCATTGTTGTCGTAAATGACATTGCCATTGTTGTCAATCAGTGTGATACGGAGGTGTGGGACCGGTGTTCGTATGCTACTTACCATAGAATCAATATCTTCGCCCTTCTCCAGGTTGTCGATAATACGGTCGTTGTGCATCTGCAATTCCATATTCATCAGCTCTGTGCGGAATATTTTTTCCCGGTGATACTGAAATATGGTAAATACAGTTACAAGCGTCCAGCATAATGCAAGGAGCGCGATTAATACCTTGTGGTGGAACGAAAATCTAATCTTGCCAGCCATAGCCATAACCTGAGCGGTTCACAATATTTTTACCGTATGGAGCAATCTTGCCGCGGAGACGGGTGATATGGACATCTATGGACCGGTCAATAATTACGCTCTGTTGTGGCCATATACGGTCAAGCAATTCCTCCCGGCTGAATATACGCCCCGGATTTTCAAGGAATAAAGCAAGGAGCTCGAATTCTTTTTTGGGCAATTTGATTTGCTTTCCGTCCACAGTGCATACAAGAGTGGCCCGGTCGCAGCTTATTCCTTGATGTTTTCTTGGTGCTGTGCGGCGCAAAACGGCGGCGATACGTGCGAGCACATTCTTTATTGAATACGGCTTGGAGATGTAATCATCAGCTCCGAGATTCAACCCCGACACCATGTCGTCATCCGAATCTTTGGCTGTAAGAAAGATGATGGGAATGTTTGAAGTGTCCGGTCGTTTCTTCAGAACTTCAGCCATCTCAACCCCACTCATACCGTCCATCATAATATCCAGCAGAATCAGGTTGTATTTTTTCAAATCAAGAGCGAGGGCCATCTCAGCGCTGTTTGCTGTGTCAACCTCATAGCCCTCAAGTTCAAGGTAAACCTGCAGGCCCGAGCGCAGCGCCTCCTCATCGTCAACAATAAGTATATTATATTTGCTCATCAGCTATACCTTTCAAATTAAATCTGTATTGAACTAATATATTAACGTATCGCGTGTACCTATCGTTTGATTTGCAATGATTTTATTCGTTTAATGTTTTACGTATTGGGTGGTCACACTCCCGTGTGAGGGGGAAATCCAAGTCAGTGATGTTGGATGTCTTGATTTTTTGCGGAGGAATGTCAGTGATGGTGTATTATAATCCGAAATGATGTCGCAGCTTATCCACGCCATCTTTATGCTTCTTCGGATTTTTCTTTTTCAGACTATCAATATTTTGTAACTTCCATTTCACCGAAGGATATGCTTCAAGATTTCCGGCACAGCATTTCGGCCAATCTGGATTCCCTTCCTCAAAACTGATGAGGAATTGTTTGTCATCTTCTGTTAGCCCACCGTTTACAATCGCAATAAGCCTTGACCTTGCTTCCTCATAGTCTCGGTAAGAGAATGGAGTATCGGTCATTCCATTAAATTGATTTTCCATCGCCTTTGATTGGTCTATTGGATTTGGTGCAAAGGATTCAACTGTAGGCTTGTCGCTACCGAGTAGGCAAAGCATGAATCCCGGTTTAACGGACTCAAACTCCTCTGCGGTTATTCTTCGGCAATCAAAGAGGTCTCGTGGATGCTGGCGACCTAGTGCCGCACAGATCTTGCCACCGAATAGTTGACTCCAAGGCACGATGTTGGCATAACAGTTTAGATGGAAAGCTTCTTTTGCTGATTCGCAAAGCTGCATGACTACCGGAGGTTCTATAACACCTCGTTTTGTGCCGTTGACCTCCAACTTAATCTTTGTACTGTCCTTGAAGCATTCCAGCTTCCAGACATTTGATTTATGGATGACTTTTATCCCGGGCACTGCTTGCTCTATTTCCTTCTTTAGGCGTGACAAATGGGCATTGATTTCATCAAGGCTTTCCTCTCTCCCTTTCAAAGGTATATAAGTCAGGTCTATATCGACCGATAGGCGTTCAAGGTTTCGATAAAACAAGTTGATTGCCGTGCCACCATGCACCGCGAAATCTTTTATACGGTACACCATAGGCATTATACGAATCAACAACGCCACTTTACGGCGATAAACATCATTCATAGCTTTCCAATTCTTTAGGCACTGTTATACGATATGTCGGATTATATACACCGTCCTTTACAAGCTGTAGCTTTGATGTCGATAATACAATCTTTTTCAAATCAAGCATCTCAACCCAGTAATGGCCCGCTTTCGATGCCATATAAAGAAACATCCTCTTTATCTTCTGTGAAGATGTATTCTCCAATATCTGCTGCACCCTTTCAGGGTCGAGTGCCGTCAGTTGTTCCATTATATAATAGAGATCCATGTAATTGTAGTATTTCGGAACAAGATGCAGACACTCCATAAAGGCGAGTTCGGGCGACGATGCAGATATTTCCAACTCTCCAACTTTCACATCTACAGTCATAGACAATTTGAATACCGTTGTTTTGAAGTGTATTATGTTCATGTCAAATCTATCAGAATTCATCCATTCCAACTTTCCGGATTCTGCCCCGGTGACCATAAGGGGTGGTTTGCCCATAGGAACATAGTGGCTGAATCCCTGCAATTCGAGAGCAGAATGAGCGGCGATTCTTGCAGCTTCGCCAAGCTGACTATTATATGAGCAGACAGCAGCAAGTGCCGACAGCTTCTCGTCATGCCTGCACATCACACCGGGCACAAGCATGTCAAGCCACCCCGAATCACGGTAGCTTTTTGTTAGTTGTGGCGAATAATCATTCTTGGCCAACCAGCCGGAAAAGAACAGACCGCCGGAAATATGCTCTGACAGCAATCGGTTGAGTTTAGATGCGATTTCTAAAGCCATACTATATTATTTTCGTAAAATATCAACTGCGAAATTATAGGGAATATTTGAGATAAACAAATCTATTTGTTGAAATAATTTTCAAATGATATAGTTACACTATATCGTATGGGATATTTTTCAACTCGTTCTGCTATCGAAAGCGGTGAGAGACAGAGCAGTGTTCTTTCTCTGTTGCACTACGAAAGCAGCAAGCCGATAACAGTGTTGGCGGATTATACGACCACTCCGTCACTCACAGCTTATAGGCAGTCCACGAGTCGAGACGGAGACTGTTCAGTTGCTCTGCATCATCACATACTCGCCTTTCCGGGAGCGGGCAATTCCATTCAAGGAATCCAGTAATATGGATCCTTTTTTCGGTGGTCTGTTACCCATTTTTCAAACTCCGGCATCGTTGTTATGCCATCAGCGATGACGGCTTCATAGTATTCTACGCCGTGATAGTCTTTACCCTCCGGTGTTTCAAATTTCAGTCGCAGAATCAGGTCTTTTTGCTCCTGTGTCATTACCTCCACAATTCGGTCTGCCATTCTCTCGAAGTAACCATCGTATTCTGTTCCTTCTTCAATGTGGATAATGTCAAACTGCCATATCATTCCATTACAGGCCTTGTAGAACACATGCCATGCAATGCAGTGTTCATCGGTGTACAGACCATTGATGCACCTGATTTCAATTACTCTCGGGTTCATTGCAATCTTAGCCGCGATTGCAAAACTGCTTTCGGCAGTGATACCGGAAGAATAGACATGAAGGTCTATGTCGCGATGAGAAGCGAGTAATCCCATTTTCAGAGAACCGATGAGATTTACCCGGCAACCTGCTTTTTCCCAGATGTCAGCGATGCCGGATTCCTCCAGTATCTCACGGGCTTTCTTTTGATTGGCGAGAGCCAGATCATTGATTTGAATATGATTCATCGTTGTTGCGATTTGATAAATCTGCAAAGATAATTCTTTTTCATGGATTTCCTTACCTTATTGGTTTACCGCTTCGCTTGCGAAGAATATGTCGTTTTCTGCCGTTCTGACAAATCAGACACGATGTTTTAAGCCTCTTTTAGAATGAATTTCCATGCAGGAATGACCTCTATCTTAAGGCTGTCCTTTTCAATTGTGCCTTCATCCTCAAATGTCACGATTATGTTTCGCTTCGTTTTAATCCTATCCTGAAGTTTGACAAGAGCATTGGTTTCTCTCTTGAATGTGCCATCCGAGTCATTCATCGAATAGCAGACCTGTATGGCAGTTTCATCCTCAGGTATCACAAAATCAACTTCTATTCCATGATTGTAGTGATATACGGCATCCTTGACCCCATACTTTCTGAATAACGACAGGGCTACCATATTTTCCAATAGTGAAGTTCGTATGTCCATTGCCAATAGTGATATTATTCCATTGTCAATGAAATAATACTTTGGATTGCTCACACGCTCCGTAAGACTGTCGGCAATATTTGGCACGGTCAACAGCAGGTATGCGTCAGAGGCATATCCCAAATAATTGATCACTGTGCTTTTGCCAATCTTGGTGCCGGTGGAGGCCACAATGTTTGTCGCCCTTGTAAATGAGATCGGTTGTTTGACACTTTCTGCCATTTTCCTGAAAAGGATTCGCAAGGCAAACAGATTCTCGATTTTATTTCGGGCGGCAATATCTCCGAGAAAAATTTTTTGATACAGGCTTGTCAGATAATCTCGTTTGGCGCGAAACGTGGCACACTCCGGGAATCCGCCAAACTGGAAGTATTCTTCAAAATGTCGCATAAGAATTGACCTGTCGGCAGTGGTTGCTGTCAGCAATTCACTCTTTGGATCAACTCCGTTTATTTCAAGATACTCGCCAAACGAGAATGGAAACACATCATGGGTAATGTATCTTCCTCCTAATACGGAAGCTACATCTTTTGAGAGCATCTTGGCATTGCTACCCGTAATCACAACCTTATATTTGTTGTCAGCAATTCTTCGGGCGAATTTCTCCCAGCCCTCAATGTTCTGCATCTCGTCAAGAAACAGCATCGGTCGTTTATCGCTCAGCTGACCGTGAACTTCCAGAATCTTATTCAAATCCTCAACCGACATTCCAGCAAGACGTTCATCCTCAAAGTTAAGATATACGATCTCATCCCAGCTATGACCATTGGCGATAAGTTGCTGTATCCGACCATATAGAATATATGATTTACCGGCACGACGAACCCCGACAAGTACCTGTCTGTCGAAATTTTCAAGGTTTATATTGCGAGGAATAACCGTGTGCATCATAACCTCAGCTCGATTTTCAAGCATCACCTCGCGAAGCGTTTCATTGTTTATCATATCTATGATGTCTTGTTGATAGGACAAAATTAGTCATCTTTTGTCTTGCGCGCAAGACATCATAAGGCAAAATATGCATATCAACCTTGTTTTTCCTATCGAAAGCGGTGAGAGACAGAGACTATTCCGTTGCTCTGCATCATCACAGGCTCGCCTTTCCGGGAGCGGGCAGTTCCATTATGTAGTTTTTCAGGAATACGCCATTTCTTTCTACAAGTTGTTCGTTCACAACTCTGTAGCCCCTCTTTTCAAAGAATAGTTTTGCAGTTATGGATGCGTGGGTTATGATTGTTAAATCAGAATCTACCATTGATTCCAGTTTATTGCAAATCAGGGTTGCCACTCCTTGCCTCAGATAATCATGATGGACATACAGCCTATCCAGATAGCCGGAATCATCAATGTCTCCGAATCCAATTATAGTGTCGTTCTTGACAGCAACAAATGTATAATGTTCAGACAAGGTTTTATTCCACGTTTTCTTATCAATGAAATCAGGAGCCCACGCATCTACCTGCTCTTGGGTATAATCCTTGATATTGACCTTGTGAACAGTATTTTGGAAAATCATAGTTATTTTTTCCAAGTCCCCCCTCTCATACCTTCGTATTTCCATTGTGCATTAAAGTTTGAGGTGAAGAATTGGAAAAGGTCTGCCGTCACTATCATGTTCATCGCGATTGACTACACGAAAGCCATGCGTCTGATAAAATCCTAAAGCGCGTGGATTCTGCTCGTTTACATCAACAGAATCAGCACCCAATGATTTTGCAAAATCAAGGAGTTTCGATCCCAATCCTTTTCCTATACTTTTGGAATCAACAAACAGCATCTCAATGTTATGGTCGTACAGTCCCATGAAACCTGCAATAGTCTCTTCGTCATAAACAACATAAAGGCTGACCGCCCTAAAATATTTAGATATTAGAGACTCTCTGATATCCATTATGTCTTTTTCTGTCAGAAACGAATGGGTTGCCCTTACCGAACGCTCCCAAATCTCTACGAGCGTCTGATAGTCGTTTTCATTACATGGTTCTATTCTTGACATATACAAAGTTAATACTTTTTTTCTTGGTCTGATTTCTTTCTCCATTCGTCGAAAGCGCTTCGCGATAACGGTCCTGTAACCGTCCTTTGGACGCTTTTTCCGACATATACAAATGCCGAATTTCAATGTTAGTATTATTAGCAACTGCGGTTAAATTTATTAAACCTCAGATGTTTACAAATTTTTTGTTCGGTATTCCGTTCGGATTACCGAACACTTCTTGACTCTCAACTCTAACCTCTGACTTAAACGAGCCATTTGTCAATACGGGGTGCGAATGTGGCTATGTCGCGTTGAGGTATGCCGAGTCGTCGGGCTTCGGCTCGCCATGACTTCATCGCCTCCTTGACTTCCGAGATAATTCTGGCGGCTTTATCTTTTGATAGCATATAGTTGTAGGCTGATTCCAAAAGGATATTCAGGTCGGATTCGTTGGTTGATCGATTTATCAAAAGGCTCTGGTTTTCTTGAAGCGTCGGATTGATGTCGTAGGCAGGTGAAAGTTCCCAACCTTTTCTTGTTAGCAGGAAGCCGTGGTTTCGGAAATGGTCGTCTGAGTTGCCGACAATGATATAGAATGCCACACGTTTGTAAAGCTCTTCAAGATTCTGCTCAACGTTGCTTCCGTGCTGGATAATGAAATCGACAATGTCGGAATAGCCAAATCCGGTTGAAGCGTTGTCGCCATCTTCAAGACCGAGCAATGTCAGAGCCGAAGCGAAATGTATCCGCTTTCCTTCATCGTTGCGGTCGAATCTTTTTGAAAGAAGAACGTGGTGATTTTCACCATTGATTATTCTTGTGTCCGCAACATTCAATCCTGCTTTGCTACCCATCACATGGCAGAAATGCTCCCAAAGTGCAACATCATAATCATCCTTGCGTGAAGGAAATTTCGCCACGGTTAATTTCCCATCCTCGTCAACGACAGTCGCCTTGGGTCTTGCGCCTCCGAGCGATGTGCCGGGATGAAGAAGTTGCACAAGCCATTTCTTTGCCGGAAGTTGCTGCTTCTCCTCACTCTCCTCAATTTCATGAGCGGCTTGTATCAACTCTCTGACGCTCGTCAATGGTGGCACTCGCAAATCCGGATCAACATTGATAAATTCCCCACCCTTGGTTCTGGTGAAACGGAATCCACCCATTCGCGAGGCATCATCAATACCCATAAGGTAGTCGAATGAAGTCAATCGTTTGACTGGTCGCTTCTCGTCTGCGGCGGCTATCTGTTCCCGGCGATTAAGCAATGTACGCCCCCAACGGTCAGGCAGCGCATCGGAGAAGCAGGAGAATATGTCGCGCTCCGGACGGGTATATTGCACCCCCGGAAAATTCTGCAAGTCTTCGCTCAGAAAGACATCGCCATATTTAGCGAGCCACTCTTTATCATACGAGAAAGAATAAGTCTCATTGCCACGCACGGAGTGAAACGACAACTCACCCACTAACGCCGGAATGTCAAGCCAATCAAAATCAGCATATACAAATAGCCTGTCCATAATTATTCCTTTTTAGACGCACGTTGGCGATGTTTCAAAGAGAGGTCTTGCAGTGTACGGCCAAGAGTATCTTCCTTGGCAATCAACAGCAAATCATCATCGAGTTGGAGTGCATAGAGCACACGGGCATAAATACCTATTGAGACAGTTGGCGAACCTTTTTCAATTCTCGCAATAGTCAATGGCGAGCAAGTAGCACGTTCGGCCACTTGTGCTATCGATAGGTTGCGACGAAGCCGGGCGAGCTTGATTTGCTCTCCCATCAATTCCATTTTCTGCTCCAGTTTCCGGGGTAACTTAGTCCCCATCGTGTTCTTTGCCATTGTCAACAATTCATTTGATGATGCAAATATAATAAAAATCTTTATTATATGATATGCTGAGATGGTATTTGCAAAATTTTCTCCATCTTAATCCAAATATACAGGTCGATAAAATTACTATACTATCAATTATAATCACCTTTATGCATGTAGCCTCACGAAACCACTATTAAAATTGATGGAATCTGATTTAAAAGCATTTTTTTCGCTCACCGCTTATAGTCCTGAATCGAAAGGATTAGACACGAAAAAAACCTCGGAACTATCTGATAGTCCGAGGTTTGTCTCGCATTGTCCGAATTGGGTCGGATGCCATAAGTGGAGCTAGAGGGACTTGTTCCTAACGCTCCAAATATAGCTATATCAATTAGTTATAATTGACAAAAATTTTAATAGTAACGAGTTAGTAACGAATGTTGGCACTGCTGCGCACACTGTTCTTCTTGCTCTGATTTGGACGCTTCCAAACCCTATTACAAAATTAGCGAATATTTGGCACTATTCCAACCTTAAAGGTCCATTTTAAGAAATTTAACCACAATCGTTAATTCAATGTAAGGTTGACTGCCACGCTCAACTATAAATTGGCTATTTTCCTTGTTTTAATGTTTGGATTGGCGCGCCACACCCATATTTCGGCATTAAAATCTTTAGATTGTCTAAGTTTGATTTTGTTGATTCAAAAATATTAGCTAACTTTGAGGCTACTAAATACGACTGTATGCTGCAAGAGCTTAGAATTAAAAATTTCAAATCATTCCGCGACGAAGTGGAAATGAGTTTCGAGCCATCAGGCGATGACCAATACAATAGCACTGTCACAATGCCTGACGGGGTTAAATTGCTTCGCTTCGCCGTTGTACTCGGCGCAAATGCCAGCGGTAAATCCAATCTTTTGGATGCCGTTGAATTCTTACGCACATTCTGGAGTAAGCTCCCTGCAACGAATGATGATGGTACCGAAGTGCAGCCATTCCTTATGCGTTCAACTGCGTTGGCTTATGATACTGAATTTGATGTAAAGTTCTATGTTGATGGTATCCGCTATTGGTATCAGTTGACGGTCAATCCTGAAAAGGTAAGCAAAGAGGCTTTGTTTGTGTATCTTACCAACCGCCCGACAAAGGTGTTATGCCGGGAGGATGCAAACGGTGTTTCCAAACTCAATTTCAATCCGGCTGTAGTCAAGCTCTCATCTGCTGAAATTGAGGTTATGACAATGAACTGTCTTCGTAACATGTCGGTGCTTGCGGTCTTGAAGAAAGTCAATGTGTCTGTTCCGTATCTTGACAATATGCGACGTTGGATTGACAGTCGTATGCTTCCGTTACAAAGCGGAACATCGGGCGTTCTTTCGCAAGATGCAAAGCGACTGATTGCAGATAGTCCGGATTTCCGTGAATATCTGTTGCAATTCGCGCAGGAGGCCGATTTTAACATTTCCGATATTAAAATCCAGAAAATGGCCGCACTTTTCGGACATACGGTTGAAAATGAATCAGGTGTTGAGAGTTATGTGCTTCCGGAATCATGTCAAAGCACCGGGACAAAACGCATGGTTGAGTTGGAATCAATGATATTTACCCAACTCAAACGACAGGCGTTCATGTGCGTGGATGAAATAGAGGCATCAATGCACCCCAATCTGATGGAATATATCCTGACTAAATTTGTCAATACTCCTGACAATCAATCGCAGTTGTTGGTTTCAACTCATTACGACCCGATATTGAAAGATATTGATGATATATTTGGAAAAGATTCCGTGTGGTTTACCGAAAAGAGCAAGGATGGAAATACCACATTGTTTTCTCTTGTCGATTTCAAGGGCCTTAACAAATTGTCCTCTATACACCGGGCATACATGAACGGTCAGTTTGGCGCACTGCCTAATGTCCTTTGATGATTGAACTATGGCACGAAAAATCAAAGAGCGCAAAATAAAGAATCCCACCATCACCATTATTGGCGAAGGTGCTACCGAGCGGTTTTATTTTACCCACCTCAAGCGTTTGAACGGCTACAAATATACCTGCAAACCGCGTAATTTCACGGAACAGACGTTTGATGAAATGCAGAAGCAGATAGAACGTGTGCTTGCCGATGACGGGATCGCAGTATGCGTGTTTGATGCGGATGTAACCCGTACGCGTCAGGCCGAAAAGCGGAAATTCGAGGAAATGCAACGCAGATACTCCAATAATCCGTCAGTGATACTGTGCGACAGTATGCCGTCGATTGAGTTTTGGTTTTTACTACATTACCTGAACACAAACCGTTATTTCGCAACATCGGAGGATGTCATCAATGTACTGCGCCGTCATATTCCAAGTTTCAGCAAGCACCAATCGTTCCTTTCTAAAGAGCAATGGGTGTCAGACTTACTCACAGATAACCGTCTTTCAACCGCAATAAGCAACGCACAATCAATCGGAACGGACGGAGAATCGTACAGCAATCTACACAAATTATTTGATAGAATATAAATGCCCACTGAAAAAGAAATACACGATTTTATTATAAATCGCCCTCATGTATTCATATTAGGAGCTGGAGCGACAATTGCTGCTATTCCTAACGGAGATAAAAATGGCAAGAAATGCTCTGTTATGAATAATTTCTTAGCTGAGATGGGGCTCACAGAGTTGCTGAAAGATGTAGAATTGGATACAGATAGTTCTAATTTAGAAGATATATATTCCGAATTAGATAGTCGGCCTGAGTGTCAGGATATTAAGATTGCTTTAGAGAACAAAATTGTTACAAACTTTTCGCAATTTGAATTACCAGAACAACCGACAATTTATGATTATCTGATATTATCGTTAAGGTCTAAAGACTTTATTTTTAGTTTCAATTGGGACGATTTACTTATACAGGCATATAACCGAGTTTGTAAAATAACCAAAGACTTACCTCAATTAGTATTCCTTCATGGAAATATAGGCGTAGGTGTATGTAATCAATGCGGAGCTATTCAAGCATATAATAACATTCGCTGTTATAAATGCAGAAATTACTCTATGCAGCGGCCTAAGTTGTTGTTTCCAGTAAAGAAAAAGAATTACAATTCAGACCCCTATATAAGTAATGCTTGGAATGGATTCCTTGAAATTATTAAACAAGCAAGTATTCTGACTATATTTGGATATAGCGCACCTAAGACCGATGTCGAAGCTATAAAAGCAATGCAGAGTGCATTTTCATCAACTTTCAGAAGATTTGATCATGTCGAAATAATTGACATCAAATCTGAATCCGAACTAATTGATACATGGTCTGATTTCCTTGCAGCAACAAATTACCATGTAAAAGTATGCTCTAACTTGTTGGATAGTTTGATTGGAGAATTTCCAAGACGAAGTGTTGAGGGATATTATAAACGGAATTATTCTGGCTGGTGGGGTGCATCGAATGTTCAATTGAAATTATGCAACGATTTCAATTGCTTAGCAGAGATTGTTGAACCACTTATAAGCAACGAATCGAACGGAAATTTTAATGTAATATAGAAATCGGAAAAAAGTTACGGCGGTAGGGTAGTCACCGTATAGCCGTCAAAAGACAACGGGCTGCGCTTGACATTGTTCTGAGTTCCTCCAAGAAACGCTTTGTTTTAAGAAGATAAACACTTCGACTGATTTTTAGAAAATATATCCGAATATTGGTCATTCAGTGTCTCCAAAGAGGCCCCTAATTTTTTTACCGTTTAAAAATTTTTAGCGGGCAGTAATAAAACGATTTGGTGACGAATAGTGGTCTGGGTCTGAGGAGGTCTTAACTTGGTCTGAAATCGGTCCTGTAACCGTCCTTTGGACGCTTTGCTATACAAAGAATCGAAAGGATTAGACACGAAAAAAACCGCAGAACTAATTGATAGTCTGCGGTTTCTTTGCTTTGCAAAGCGTCCTCCGGACGATAAGTCTGACTTAGTCTACAGAGTGTCCGTAGTAGCAAGTGGAGCTGGAGGGATTCGAACCCTCGTCCAAACGCGGAGTTAATATGCTTTCTACATGCTTAGTTTCCACTTGGTTTTGGTGGTGCGACAGGCCGGAAACTGCCAATCACACCCTTATCCTCTGTTGTTTCGGGAGCTTCTCGAGGCTTTCGGCTCCCTATTCCCGATTTACCTGCACCGCCTTGTCGATTAGTCTCGGAAAAAGGACAATCGGGCGATGTCTTGTCGCCCCAACTTTTGGGGCGATTAAGCTAATCTACTGTACTTCAATTAAGCAGCAAGAGCGTAGTTATTTTCGCCATTTAAAATTGCTGATGTCCAAGTTTTAAGAGCACAGGCATCGTGGCTCTGCATGCTTACACACCACCTCTACACGCTGTCAAAACCAGTCAACCCCATGTAGCGCAAGGCGCATAATCGTTACAAAGTTACGAATTATATTTTGTTTATCCAAAATTATTTTTGCGTGTTGGCGATTTTTTTGGGGTTGTGTGGCAGTCATTCGTGATGGTGGAGGTGTCTGTCGGGGACTACGTAGAGCTGTGCGTTCTCGTATTTTGTCACAGTCACTTGTGTGCCTTCGGATATGTAGCCCCGTTCGCTGACGGCGTCAAACTCTTTGTTGTGGATAAGTATTTTGCCGCCGGGGCGCATGTCGGTGGCTGCTTTGGCCTGATGGCCAATATATTGCTTGGGTGACATGTCCACGCCTATGTAGCCTTCGTCAACGAGCTGTGATTTGAGCAGTTCGGTGTGCCGGCGCACGAATTTAGGGCCGTAGCGTGATGTGAGATACCATGCAAGTGCTATGGTGAGCAGTACTGCGGCCATGAATGTGCCTGCGGCTTTGCCTATGGCTGCGGTGGTGACGCCTACTTCGGGGATGGTGAAGCTTTGTATGAGTGCTGCTATGATGGCTATGGCTATCGCTGCTATGCCAGCTATGCCGCACACTCCGAATCCCGGGATGACGAACAGCTCCAGCAGGAGCAGTATTACTCCGAGGGCGAACAGAAGCACAACCCACGCGCTGAGCACTCCGCCGAGCATCAGCGGCAGGAAATAGAGCAGGGCGGCGGAGCAGGCCACCACTGATGGGAATCCCATTCCGGGGCTGTGCATTTCAAAGTATAGTCCGCCGAGTATGAGGGTTATGAGCAATGCCTGTACGGCTGGGTTGGTTAGAAATCCTATGAGCCGTGTTTCCCATTTGGGTTTGTACTGCTCGATGGTGTAGTTGTTCACGTTGAGGTCGGCGAGCAGATCGCTGATTGATTCGGCTTTACCGTCGGCATATCCCCATTTCAGTGCTTCATCGGGGGTGAATGTGAGCACTTTGGTGGAGTCGATGAGTCCCGGCACCACTATGCGTGTGTCCACCATTGCTTCGGCCACGAGAGGATTTCTTCTCCATTGATACACAGAGTCTTTGCTCAGCGTTTTCCCATGGCTTTCAGCGGTGGCACGCATCATGGCGCGCATGTATGATTGATATTTGTCGGGCATTGCTGCGCCATCGGTGCCGTTGACCACAGTGGCGGCTCCCATTGATGCGTCGGGGCGCATATAGACGCTGTCGCAGGCCAATGCGATGAGGGCTCCGGCGGAGGCGGCATTGTTGTCCACGAAAGCCACTACAGGGCGTGGGAAATGGAGCAGGGCGGTGCGTATGCTGTCGGCGTGCATCACTGAGCCGCCGTAGGTGTTGAGGTGCACCACGAGCATGTCGGCGTTGTGTAGGTCGGCCTCGCGGAGAGCATTGGCGGTGTATTGCCATGTGGTGGAGCCGATTTCATCGTCAATCCGGAGCACATATACTTTTGTGGGGTTGGCGGAATGTAGTGTTGCGAGCGAGATGACGGAGAATAGGATGAAGAGTATGATTTGCTTCATATCAGTATTGTTGTGGTGGAATTATGGTCAAGTCAATGGATGAGGAGTCGCGAGGCGATGGCTCAAGGGGAGGGGGTGTTTCGCATTCCGGCACGGTGTCGCTACGGTGCCCGGTGGATTTGAGTGAGTCGGGCGAAGATTTTTGTGGTGTGCTCGCTGGAGCTTTGTTCCCGTGGGATTTTTTGAGTGTCAGCTGCACCACCTCATACCCTTCCTCGCGGTTCACCTGCTGATCCTTGTCGGAGGGGTTGATGATTATTGGCATACCTTGGGTGACATACTCCACGAGTTTGAGAATGTTGTCGTTGTGTATGCGGATGCAGCCGTGGCTTGAGCGTCTGCCGAGCGACCATGGGGCGCAAGTGCCGTGTATCCCGACTTGTGTGGTGACGGGGTTGGTGATGCGGATGAACCGTGGTCCGAACTGTCCTTTCACTTGGGAGGTGTGGCCGTCGTCATCGGTATATAGCCAGTCGGTGGAGTCGTAGGTGAGTCCGGCGGAGAAGAACCCTTCGGGAGTGCGGTTGTCGCGCCGGGCGTGCTTGGTGCCATAGTTGCGCGAGCAGCACATACGGTAGCGCTCCATCTCCACACCGAAGCGGTTGTATAGAATCACATTCATGGAGCGTTTGTCAACAATCACAAAGTGGCGGTGTCTGTTCATCAGCAGTCGTTGGGCATACTCCACACTCTGCTCGGCAATCAGCGGAATCACCCCTTTGGCATATTCGTCGGCAAACACGGAACTGTTCATGAACTCCAGAGCCTGCTGCATATCCTGAAGGTCGTGGTCGAGCGGACGGTAAACCGGCACCGGAGGCTCCGGGGCCTCCGGCAGCTCAAGCTCCACTTCGGGAACGGGGATGGTGTCGATGTCCGTGCCGCTGTCGCTGCTGCCGCCACATCCGGCAAGCAGAGCTATCAGCATTATGGATAGAAGCAGATTTTTCACAAACGCAAATATATATAAATCACATTTTTCTCCCAAAATTTTCAGGCACTTTCGCTATCATTGCCATGCCGATGGTGAGAGCGCAACAGAACATCACCACCCAAAAGAACAGCTCATAGCCCAGCATTTCCTGCACCATCCCGGCCATCATGCCGGGGAGCATCATGCCGAGAGCCATAATGCCGGTGCAGATGGCATAGTGGGCGGTTTTGTTGGGTCCCTGGCTGTAGAAGATGAGATACATGGTGTAGGCGGTGGCACCAAACCCGTAACCCGCCTGTTCAAGTGCCACGCATCCGTATATCACCGGCACGCTGACCGTTCCGGCCATGCTGAGATATACAAACACTCCGCAGGTGAGCGACATGCTCCACGCCATCGGGCGCATCCATCGGGCAAGACCGCCGCGTGACACCACGATACCTCCGGCAATGCCGCCCAGCATCAGGGCTGCCATGCCTACGGTGCCGTAGCATATACCCACTTCGGAGGTGGATAAGCCGAGGCCGCCCACTTCGGGGGAGTCGAGCAGAAACGGGCTTATAAGCTTTACCAGCATGGCTTCGGGAAAGCGGTAGAGGAGCATGAACAGCAACGCTGTGGTCACATGTTTTTTCTTGAAGAAACTCGCGAAGATGCGGCCAAACTCCTTGAGCGCCCGGCCGATGGTGGATATGCGCTGTTCTGCTTTGTCGTCCGTGGCTCGCGGGAGGGCTAATGTGTGCCACAGCGCAAGGAGCACGAACAGGCCCGAAAGAATGGCTGAAACTACCATCCACGGAGTCCCGGCATTACCGTCCGGGAGGCTCATCTCCATCCATCCGGCCACTGCCACGAGGCCACCCTGGCCTATGATCATGGCTATGCGATAGACAGTGGTGCGTATCCCCACAAAGAATGACTGCTCTTTCTGCGGCAGGGCAAGCATGTAGTAGCCGTCGGCAGCAATATCGTGGGTGGCCGATAGGAAAGCCACCGCCCAAAAGGCTGCGAGAGTGCAGCCGAACCATGCCGAGGAGGGCAAAGCGAACGCCACGGCGGAGAATCCGGCAGCTATAGCCCATTGCATCCACAAAATCCAGCGTCGTCGGGTGCCGAACATATCCACAATCGGGCTCCACAGCGGTTTTATCACCCATGGGAGATAGAGCCAGGAGGTGTAGAGGGCGATGTCGGCATTTCCCACCCCGAGGCGTTTGTACATAATCACCGAGAGGGTCATGACCACAGCGTATGGCACCCCTTCGGCAAAATAGAGCGTCGGTACCCATCGCCATCCGTTTCCGCCGGTTCGCATATCAGTAGAGTACGGTTATTGCTGATTCGGGATAGTAGTGGCTCAGGATGTCACGGTACTGTTTACCGGCATCAGCCATTGCAGCGGCACCAATCTGGCAAAGTCCCACGCCATGGCCCCATCCGGCACCGTTGAACACCCATCGGCGGGGGATACCGTCGGTATCCAGATCCAGGGCATCCACTGTGAAAGCCGAGCTGTAGAGATGGCTTTTTGAGAGCCATTTGCGTATTTCCAACTCTTTGCCGACAATCATGGAGCGCTTGGTGCCTACAATCTCCAGACGGTCGATTCTGGCCGAGGGACCGCGATGGAGAGGCGCAATGCTTTTAATCATGCCGAAATCAATTCCGCTTTTTTCGTGCAGAACAGCGGCAAGTTCTCCGGCGGAATATTCCACACGCCATCGGTAGAAATCGGGTGTGTCAAGGTCGTAGCCGTTGAGCACTCTTGCGAGCAGTTGCGGCGTGGCTTCAGCGCACCATGCCTGCGGGGTGGAGAGGCACCATTGGCGTGCTCCCTGCTCATCGGTGAGGTCGGGGAGACGGAGGTGGGTGTCGCTGTCACGTTTAGCCGCGAGATACACCATATCCTCATTGCCCCAGCAGGTGGAGAACCGTTCCATTGCCCCGCCGCAGCATTTCGAGAACCGGGCATCGCAAAGAACGCCGTTGTATGTGAGCACCTCGCCCTGAGTCTGTTCAAGAGCCATGGCGACGGTTTGCGGCATATTCTCTCTCACTCCCTGGTAGCGCTGGCAATGGTCGTCGGCGCACACATCAAACAGAGCGTGGTCATCGCGGTCATACCATTTTATCAGTTCATGGTCGGTACTCACCATCCCCTCGCACTGCGGCTTTCGGGAATGTTGCATCTGGGCAAGCAGCCAGCTTCGCGAGATCACTGCATGAGCTTTGAGAAATTCAAGTGGTGCGTTGGCGTTCATCTCCGAACTGATGACGCTGCGCAGATATTTTTCCACCCCTAAGTCGTTGATAGCAATCAGGTGGCCATTGGGAGCGCGAACGATTCGGAACGAGCCTTCAAACAGCTGCTCCATCCTTTGCTGCCAATGGAAATTCTTGCCAATCACCACATCATGGAGCGTGGCGCGGCAGCCGTTGTCGGTGGGGCGCAGCTCAATCGGCTCGGCCACAGTAAGCTCACCGCTCACAATAGAGCCGTTGCCATCCAAAAACTCTCCGTGGAGAGTGAGCCTGATGGAGTCAGCTTCCATAATCCCCACGCTCACAGTGGGCTCGTTATTATAATTCATCTGCTCGATATGTGGTTTCAGAAATTATCTCTTTGAGTTTCTCCGCCGAAAGGGATTGGAAATCAATTTCCCGGGGCAATATCCATACGCCGCCCATGTCCACGGAGGCCGGACTCAGCAGCACGCAATCATCGCCTTCAGTGCCGTAGCAGGCCGGACGGTGTCTCCGTCGCGGCACAATCACAATCTGCAAGCCGGTGGCGGTTGTCCTGGCAAGGATGTTGACCGGAGGCTCCCCGCCTTCGTTTGCCGGAAGCCTGTTCAGCACAGCCTCGGCTTCGGCCTCGGAATGGCAGAGTATATACTTTGGGGCGAGAGGGATACGGTGTGAATCAATCCATTGCCATAGCGGGAACATGGAGCTTGGAGCTGCTTGAAAATGCAGGTGGTCGGGAGCCGAAGCTCCGCATTGGGCACCGTTGTAGAACAGCGTCAATCCATCCAGCCGCTCTGTCCACATCACGAAATCATGCAGCTTGCCGACAATCATCTGCGGCTGATGCCGTTGCGCCACAATGGTGAAATGCCCGCGGAAAATAGGGTAGGGGTTGACCAACAGTTCGTAACCGTCCACCGTCATGGCCATCTGCTCTCCGGGACGCGCCCCGCGGCAAAGGAAGCAACCCCGGGCAGCAATGGCAGCGGCATCAATTCTGGCAGTGCTTGAGCGAGCCCGCGCTGGGTTGTGCTGAAGCGTCACCACGCAATCGCCAAGGTCGAGCTGCCGGGTGCAGACATTGCGGAGCGCGTCATATCGCTCCCTGCATTCGGGCCAAGCTTCAAGCTGGCGGCAGAAAAACTGCTTATAGTCAATGCTTTTTTCGGCCATTTGTCTTTGACAATGCTATCCTTGCTCTCAGCTCCTGGGTACGCAGCGAGTCCTTGTAGTGGTTGTTGCGGTTCTCGGCATCGGGCGACAGAGCTGCATCAGTGTTCCCTTCCCAGCGGCGGCAAAGATACAGCGGTTGGTAGATGCGTTCAATCCTATACCGGCGCGAAATGCTAAGGCATAGGGCATAATCCTCGCCGTAGCTCACATCGGGCATTGCGCACCGTCGGGCGATGGCTGTGACAAACGCTCTCGGTGCTCCGAGACCATTGATGCGCAGGGCATTGTTGCGGCCGTTCTCTTCGGTCCACTCTTTGTGGTCAATCAGTCCGGGTGGGAGCGGGTTGAGCGAGAAATCGGTGAGTTGGTAGGAACCTATCACGGCTCCGCAGTCGCAGCTGTGGAACTTGTCAACAATCCTCTGCAGGGTGTCGCGGCCCGAATAGAGGTCGTCGCTGTCGAGCTGCACCGCATACTTGCCGCAACATTCATGGTTGAGGGCCAGATTCCAGCAGCCGCCTATGCCATGGTGGGTGCCTTCGGGAGTGAGCACTATAAGCCGCGGGTCGTGGATTCCGGCAAGCACCTGCGCGGTGGCGTCGGTGCTGTGGTTGTCCACCACAATCAGATTGAAGTCAAAATCACACTCCTGATCCAGGGCACTCTTTACGGCATCGCCGATGGTGGCCTCGCGGTTGCGCACCGGAATGATTACCGATGCTTCCACCGGCCATCGTGTTCCGGGGTCGGCGTGCTCGAATGTCGGGGCGAGCCATGCGCCGATGGCTTTGAGATGGGCGGTGACAGCCTGCTCCATCTCCAGCTGGCTCTCGCGGCAGCGCGGGTCAACGTAGTCAAACTGCCTTTCGCCGCTTTTGCGTCCATCGGCCAATGGCACAATATACAGTGGTTCGCTGATGTGCCATATGGTGCCTATGCGGCTCAACCTCAGTCTCAGGTCGTAAACCCCGGCGGCATGATAACCGGTATCCATCTGTTTCGCAACTCTGCGAAGCAGATCGGTGCGCACCATCAGCAGGGGCCCGAAATAGAAATCATCGCGCAGACTGCCGGGCTGGTAGTCGCAGCAGCGGCGTAGCTGAACGGTGCCGTTGTCAGCAGTGAGCCAATGGTCGGAGTAGAGCAGTGCCGCACCGGTGTCGTCGGCCACCTGCGCCCATCGTAGAAGTTGCCGTTGAGAGACTTCAGGCATCGTTGGCCCGGTGCATATCATCACGTATGGTTTCTGTGCCTCATCGGCCATCTTTCTCAAAGCCTCGGTGGAGCAAACTCCAACGGAGTTGAAAATTTCTATTTTGTCCATAAGGGTAGGGAGGAGCAGGGCTTGGCGTCAAGCAGGGGCATAAGTTGGGTGAAAATCTCCGGAGTGGCGGCAACGAGGCACACCTCGCGGTCGGTGCGCCACCGTTTGGTCTTGGCTCCGGCTTCGTGACATATCACAGTGGCGGCGCACACATCCCATTCATGCAGGTTGAGTTCCCAATATCCGTCAAGATACCCGGCAGCCACATAGCAGAGGTCCATTGCCGCCGAGCCAAGGCGCCGCAAACCTCGCACCAGTGGGAGCACGCGGGCTACATTGTCGAGATTGTTGTCGGGGTTAGTGGCTTTGTCCACCGGGAAGCCGGTGCTCACCACAGCACGCTCCATGATGCCGTTGCGCCGTGGGGCGATAGGGTTGCCGTTGAGATATGCACCTTTGCCTTTGACGGCGGTGAACATTTCATTGAGGTAGGGAGCGTAAACCACGCCGATGCAAGGCTCTCCATCCACCTCCACGCCTATCGACACCGCGAATATCGGCAACCCCTCGCTGAAGTTGGTGGTGCCGTCGAGCGGATCAATCACCCAGCGCACACGGCTCAGGTGGCCGTTGTCGCCGCTCTCTTCGGAGAGGATGGCATGGTCGGGGTATTTGGAGCGTATATGTCCTAAAATCACTGCTTCCGATGCTTTGTCGGCAGCTGTCACTATATCGCTCTCGCCGAGCTTGGTGTGTATGTCGAGCCGGTTGCCGCGAAAATACTCAAGCTGCACTGCCCCGGCTTCCTTGGCCCATTGGCACGCATCGCCGAGCAGTGCATCCATATTCAGTATATTCATTTTGTAGATGTTGTCAATCAAGCTCAATCGGCACCTGCCTCTTGAACTCTTCCTTGAACGAGATGATAGTTTCGGTTCGTGCCGATGATAATGGCTGAATCCTTTCGCGGATTATATGGAGCAGATGGTCATTGGTGCGGGCATACATTTTGAGGAGCAGGTCGTACTTGCCGGTAGTGCAATGACATTCCACCACTTCCGGAATCTGCTTCACGCCCTCCATCACAGCGTCAAACGATGAGGGGTCGGTGAGAAAAATGCCAATGTAGGCACAGGTGTCATACCCCACTGACGAGGGGTTGATTAAAGTTTCAAACCCTTGGATTACTCCCTGCTGCGTGAGCTTCTGGATGCGTTGGTGGACGGCTGCCCCCGACACATTGCATTCGCGTGCTACTTCAAGAAATGGCTTGCGGGCGTTTCTGGCAAGCATTTTAAGTATCTTGCAGTCAAGGTTGTCAAAATGCACTCGTGACATAAATGGTGATTAGATTGCGTGATGGATAAAAGCGTTTTTCTAACCGCAAAATTACATATTTATCTTTACCCCTCAAAACATCATTTGCCAAAAAGCTCGTAAAAATTCATTCTTCGCTGCCGCAGGTGTGCCCGTTTGCTGAAAAATGCTTACCTTTGCGTGCCTGAAATATGTTTAAGGTATGTTTAGAATCAAAAGACTATATACGTTCATGCTGCAGAGCTTTGTGCCTCTGTTCGTCATGACCTTTTTTATATGTCTTTTCATCGTGATGATGCAGTTTTTGTGGCGCTTCATCGACGATCTTGTAGGCAAGGGGCTTGAGGTGAATGTGATAGGCGAGCTGTTTTTCTACGCCGCCCTCACCATGATTCCCATGGCGCTCCCGCTTGCCATTCTGCTTGCTTCGCTCATGACTTTCGGTAACCTCGGTGAGCGGTTTGAGCTCACTGCCATCAAGGCCAGTGGAGTGTCGTTGCTCAAGGTGATGCGTCCACTGATTGTGCTCATGGTGCTGATAGCTATCGGCGCATTCTTTTTCCAAAACGATGTGCTCCCGGTGGCTCAGACCAAAATGTGGACTCTCATCTATTCTGTGCGCCAGAAATCGCCGGAGGTGGAGATTCCCGAAGGGGTGTTCTATGACCAGATTCCGGGATACAATCTTTATGTGGCCAAGAAAAATCCCGACACCGGCATCCTCTACGACATGATGATCTACGATGTGAGCAAGGGGTTTGACAACGCCAGCGTGATTCTCGCTGACTCAGGCAAACTGGCTATGACTGAGGATAAAACCCACCTGTTTCTCACATTGTGGCAGGGCGAATCGTTTGAAAATCTTCGCGATGCGGCAGCCAATATGAACAATGTGCCCTACCGGCGCGAGACATTCGACCTCAAAGAGATACTGGTGACTTTCGATGCCAACTTCAACCGCATGGATGAGGATGGGATGCGCAATCAGTATGTGGGCAAGAATATATCTGAGCTTCAGGCCACTATCGATTCCATCAACCATCGCGTGGACTCTGTAGGCGAGCTGTATGGACGTGAGGTGCTCGAGGCTCCGAGGGTGGGAATCGACTACTATTCCACCAAGGTGGAGAACGGTCAGGTGAAGCGCACACGTAATCATGATGTGCCGATTGCCAAGCCGGTGGATGTGGATTCGGTGTTTCGCGGGGCAAGCTCTGGCGCCATGGTCAACTATCTCAATCAGGCTGTCAATAAGGCGCGTATGGCCAAGGCTTCCTATGAGTTCAAGGGGCTGACAATGTCGGACGACCGCCGCACCATCCGCCGCCATGCCATCGAGCTGCAAAAGAAGTTCACACTGTCGTTTGCCTGCATCATATTCTTTTTCATCGGGGCTCCGCTCGGGGCCATCATCCGCAAGGGTGGTCTGGGTATGCCGCTGGTGATCAGTGTATTCCTGTTTATTTTCTACTATATAATCGACAATACCGGCTACAAAATGGCGCGTGAGGGCAAGATTGCCGTGTGGGAAGGGATGTGGCTCAGCAGTGCAGTGCTGCTTCCGCTGGGTGTGTTCTTTACCTACAAGGCGATGCGCGATTCGGCGGTGTTCAACAAGGACGCGTATGTCAATTTCCTGCGCCGCATCACCGGCAAGGTGGAGAAACGCTCGCTTGAGTTCAAGGAGCTGGCCATGGTCACTGTCGAGCCGCAGCGTGTGCACGAAATGCTTGACGGATTGCGCCGCAGCTGCTCGCGGTTTCTTGCCGGCAACCCGGCTGTGCCGTCCTATATATCCTACTGGCTGAACGGCTACAACCGGGCCGGGCTTGCGGAGCTGCGCTCGCAGGTGGAGCAGGCGGTGGATTATATCTCCAACAGCCGCAATCCCAAGGTGGTGGCGATGCTCAACGAATTGCCCATTCTCCGCAGTCTGTGGATATATCGACCTGCGGGCATCAAAGCGCTCGGGTGGCTGGCCATTATCTGCTTTCCGGTGGGATTGCCGGTTTATCTGGTGGCTCTGCGCCCTCTCAGGAAGCTGCGCTCCGAGGTGAGCAAGGTGGAAAGCGTGGCGGCATCTCTCGAAACAATGATAAAATAATATATAAACATATATGAGCGACATCAAATTTGACACAATAGAACAGGCAGTTGAGGATTTCCGCAACGGCAAATTCGTGATTGTAGTGGATGACGAAGATCGCGAGAATGAAGGTGACCTTATCATGGCCGCTGAAAAAGTGACTCCCGAGCATGTGAATTTCATGATTACCAATGCCCGTGGGGAGCTGTGTGCCCCTCTCACCATTTCCCGCTGCAAGGAGCTCTGTTTGCCGCATCAGGTGGAGGACAACACTTCGATGCTCGGCACTCCGTTCACCATCACCATCGATAAACTCGAAGGGTGCACTACCGGTGTGTCGGCTCACGACCGCGCTGCCACACTCCGTGCTCTCGCTGACCCTGCCAGCAAGCCTGAATCGTTTGGCCGTCCGGGCCATGTCCACCCTCTCTATGCCCAGGATGAGGGTGTGCTCCGCCGTCCGGGTCACACCGAGGCCGGCGTTGACCTTGCCCGTCTTGCGGGCCTGTTTCCCGCCGCCACCCTGATTGAAATCCTCAATGAGGACGGCACTATGGCGCGTTTGCCTCAGCTGCGCAAAAAAGCTGATGAATGGGGGCTGCACCTTATCTCCATACGCGACCTTATCGCCTACCGCCTGCGCACCGAATCGCTTGTGGAGCAGGGTGTGGAGGTTGATATGCCCACCGACTACGGTCATTTCCGTCTCATACCTTTCCGCCAGAAAGGCAGCGGTCTGGAGCATATAGCTCTCATCAAGGGCGATGTGGCTTCGGGTGAGCCTGTGCTTGTCAGGGTCCACTCCTCATGTGCCACCGGCGATATTTTCGGCTCACAGCGTTGCGATTGCGGCGACCAGCTCCATCAGGCCATGAAGATGGTGGAGAAGGAGGGCCGTGGCGTGATTCTCTATCTCAACCAGGAGGGGCGCGGTATCGGCCTTATGGAAAAGATTAAGGCTTACAAACTTCAGGAGGAGGGGCTTGACACCGTGGACGCCAATCTTCATCTGGGCCACAAGGCTGATGAGCGCGACTATGGCGTGGGCGCGCAGATTCTCCATATGCTCGGCGTTGAAAAGATGCGCCTGATGACCAACAATCCTGTGAAGCGCATTGGACTCGAAGGGTACGGCTTGACTGTGGTGGAGAATGTGCCTATTGAAATTGAGCCGAATCAGTACAACCGGTTCTACATGCACACCAAAAAGGAGCGTATGGGACACCATCTTGATAAAGTGGACTGATACTCAGTGATTTTATATAGCAGCGGGCTCGCCAATCGGCGGGCCCGCTGTGGCTTCGTTTGCCCGACATTGATATTTTATTTGGATTTGTTTTCGGTGAAATTCTCGGATTTTTTCGGTTAGCACATCCCTGATTCAAATAATTTAGTAACTTTGCAATTGATAGGCACTTGTCTGTCACGACATAATTCCGTAGAGCTACCGGAAGAAAAAATCTCTATTTATGAAAAAACTTCTTGTACTTTCTTTATTCATCATTCAAACTTGTTTTGTGTTCGCACAAAACTGTTGCAAGGATGACAGCACTTTCAAAGAAATCCAATTTCCACTCACGGAGCAGGACAACAAAACAGCGTTTTATTATTTCAACGACGAATGGATTGCCGGGGCCAATCCTGAAATGGTTGATGCTGACTCAATCTTAAAGATGGAAGTGAAAAACGATGAGTATGGAAACCGCGCTGTATTCATTACAATCTCTTCTGAAGACCTTGCAAAATTAAAGGCCGATGTAAAAGAAGCCACGAAAGATATTTGGGTAAACTATGATCCCATTTGTGAATTTCCCGGAGGCAATGGAATGCTCAAGGAATGGTTAGTGGCTAATATCCGAATACCTGAGGGGTATAAAGGTAGTGAAAGAGTGATTGTCAGCTTCTATGTTCAGCCCGACGGCACAGTTACCGACCCAAAAGTTGTTAGACCAAGCAAAAATGAAGCTGCCAATGCCGAGGCTTTAAGGCTTGTAAATACTCTGCCAAGCTTCCGTGTCAAATTTTGCACTCCAAAGAAACATCGCATAGGCGTTGCTCTGCCGATTGTTTTCAAGGAGCCCGGTGCTATCCACATAAGAGGAAATGAATCTGAATAACTATTTCGCCGGCGACGCAATGGGACGATTCATCAAACTAATTCCCGTTCTTTTATTTGCTGTATCGTATTGTGTTCCCGAAGTACTTTGCCAAACATCTTTTCAGTTGGTAAAGAAGAATGGGCATTACTATACCGATGCTTCCGTCAACGGCAATGGCAATACTCCCGTTTTTGTAGAGACTGGCTTTCACGGAATGGTTGTAGGTGAGGAATGGTATAATACAATTCTTGCTTCGCTACCTCTTGAAGAAATCACACTTGATAGGGAGGAGTACTTGCGCACAGACAGAACCAAGCGTAGAATTGCAAAACTGCTGAAAGGCAAAGTGCCCGTCGGCGATTTGATTTACGAAGGGCGCGTCTATGTGGTTGATACACATGAGGATTATGTCACATTGCCGGTGAATCTACTTAAAAACGAGACCGACACTATGGCATCTTTAATCCGTTTTGACTTCAAGAAAAATGTACTTGATTTTGTTCGGCACGAAGATGTGAATCTGGACAAAATGCGCACTTATGCACTTGTAGAGAATGACCCCATGCCGATTTTTGAGGCTACAATGGAACTATCCGATGGGTCAGGCCACCAGTTGATTCAATCCGGCAAATTTAATTTTGACCTTGGCAATGGTTCAAGTGTTTTCTTTTTTAGAAATACTATGCTCCCGGCACTGAAAAAGAATAAATTCAAGATACAGACATCAAGAGATAAGTCAGGCAATATTGTCGGACAAGGGATTTTTGCAGGTTGGTGCAAAATTGGGGATAAATCCAAAACAGGGTTCTCCATCGGTATCACAAATAAAATTGTGGGTACTGATGAATTGGGTTGTGTCGGCCCTTCATTTTTCAAAAATGGGATTGTTATCCTTGACCCATTGAATAATCATATATATTATAAATGATTATTATCCATCTTCGTTCCAAAGAAAAATAATGTGTTAGCCCGACGAGAGAATAAATCTTTCGCCGGGCTGAACTGTGTTTAGAGAGTAGGACTAATGATGCAAGCCTTTACCTTTCTTGGGTTGAGGCTGACGAAAGCCCATCTTTTCAAGGAGTTTACGAGCCATATCTTCGAATCATTGAAAGGCCCTCTCGGCGATGGCGATGCTCTCGGTGGTGGTGAACCTTTCGGGCAATCGGGAATAACCGCGACCTCCTGCTCTTTCAAGGACCCTTATGCCACTACACGTTGGATGGCAGCAGACGACAGCGTTCTACTAATAATCATTTCAGTAGTTTATGCACGTTTTCATTGCTTTCCAACACGCTCATCTGATGAATGACAATCTGATTGAGTTTAATTAAACGCTCTGGTTGAGGCATTCCCTGCTCAATGAATACGGCATTGAGGTTTTCCATATTTGACAAACATATAAGTTCGTTTATGGACGCATAGTCTCGTATGTTACCTTTGAGGTCGGGGTTGGAGTCACGCCACTGCTTGGCTGTCATTCCAAACATAGCCATATTGAGCACATCTGCCTCGTTTGCATAGATTATGCTTGCCTGAGCCTTGGTGATTTCAGTAGGAATAAGGTTATATTTGACAGCGTCAGTATGGATGCGGTAATTGATCTTTGACAATTCTCGTTTTGCTGACCACCCAATCTGCTTTTGCTCCTCCTCTTTTAGCCGCTGAAACTCCTTAACTATGTATAGTTCAAATTCAACTGAAATCCAGCTTGCAAATTTGAAAGCGATATCTTTATGGGCATATGTGCCGCCATAGCGACCAGACTTCGCAATTATGCCTACCGCATCAGTGGTCTCAATCCACTTCTTGGGTGATAGGGTAAAGGCATTTAACCCGGCTTGCATTCTAAACCCCTCGAATTCGATGGGTTTAAAATTAGGATTGTAGAGTTGCTCCCATATCCCTAAATACTCTATTGTATTGCGATTACGCATCCAATTGGCAATAACCGCATTTGGCTCATCGCTCTTATGACGTGCCAAATCTGTCAGCGATATGTAGTCATCTCCGTTGACAGATATGATTGTAATGTTTGTGTTTTGAACGATAATTTTAGCCATAAATACGGATTTATCGAGGCTTCAGACGCAAAATTACTAATAATTTGTTGACTTTGCAACGGAATCCCCCGAGAGTCCCTGCTGAAAGACAAATCCGTTCACCGACTCCGGACTACGCCATCGTAGCCATCTCATTCTCATCAACGAGGATGGGCGTGCGTAGCAGAAGCACTGCGGATGCCCCTGAGGCCAAGTTTGGTTGACCCCTTATGCCAAAATAAAACGAGCGGGAGGTAAACGCCCTGTTTGGTGCTTACCTCCCGCTTGTTTGGCTCTGGATTACAGATTGATGAGCTTTTCGATATGCTCGCGAAGTTTCTCGCGTGTCTGTGAGCCGGCGAGGCGCAGTTCGCGCACCTGCTCACCGTTTTTGAAAAACAAGATTGTGGGGATGCTCATGATGCGGCACTCGGTGCTGAGTTCGCTCTGTTCGTCAATGTTGTATTTCCCGATCACGGCCTTGTCGGCAAACTCCTGCGCCATCTCGTCAACGATGGGTGCCATTCTCATGCAGGGGCCGCACCATGTGGCCCAGAAATCGATCACTACCGGATGTCCCGATTCGATTGCCTCCTTGTAGTTGGAGTCAGTAAATTCGTATGCCATAGTTCTTTTATGTTGGTTGAATATTGTTTATGTTGGTTGAGGTTGCAAAGGTACTAATTTTTGTTGCCAATCAATCCATCAATCGGTCTTTTTGAGCAGCGAAAATTCGATCTCCATATCGTCAAGCTTCTCCATCAGATCTTTGTTGATGGGGATTTTTATCGGTGAGTTGAACAGAAGTGTGCGCCCGATGCTGCGGTCGTGGATGCGGAATGACAATGTGCCGGTGTTTTCATCGGATGTTTTCAGATGCTCCTGTAGCATGCCGTGAATGGCGTCGGAGATATTGTCGGCGTCGAGGTCTATCACTATGCCGCGTATCAGGGTGCCTTTGATGGTTTGGAGCAGCCGCACGCCGCCGATCTGGAATTTGATGTCACTGGTTTTGAACCTTCTGCCATATTGGCCATTAATCAGCACCGGGGTGCCTATGACGCCGAAGTTGTGGTAGTTGATATAATCCTGGCCGAACAGCATGAATTCGGCTGAGCCGGTGTAGTCCTGGATTTTGAGTATGCCGAAGAAGCCGCCGTTTTTCGACGGGCGCGATGTGAACTCGGTCACCATGCCTCCCAGCAGATACTCTTTCCCTTCCTCCGGGGTATCCTCGGCAAACTGTTTGAGCGGTGTGGTGCCGAACCGCAGCTCCATATAGTATGGGTCAAGCGGGTTGGCCGAATGGTAGGTGCCCACCAGTTCACGTTCCTTTTCAAGGCGCACGGTGTCAACCCATCGCAGTGCAGGAATCACTGCGGGACGGCCTGCTATGGTCATGCTCTCATCGTCGTCGCCAAATAGCGACATGCTTTTGTTTTGTTTGTCGAGCTGATACAGCTGGCCGTATTTGAGCACTGCTTCCGAAAATGATTCGCCCTTGTTGTTTTTCTCAAAGAAATCCTCGCGCTGCACGCTGTCGCTGAAGCAGTCAAAGCCGCCGGCGTAGGCCAGGGCGTCCATGATGCGGCGGTTGAGCGATGAGTAGGGCACACGCTCCACGAAGTCGTAGATTGACTCAAACGGGCCTCCTTTTTTTCGTGCGGCGATGATGTCGGCCACCACGTTCTCGCCCACGCCTTTGATGGCGGCGAGTCCGAAGCGGATGTCGCCCTTGGAGTTGACACCGAAGTTGGCGAACGATTCGTTCACATCCGGCCCCTTGACGCGTATGTGCATCTTCTTGCACTCGTCGATGAAGCCGCTCATCTTCTCCACATCGTTGCGGTTGCGGCTCAGCACAGCCGCCATGTATTCAGCCGGATAGTTGGCTTTGAGATATGCTGTCTGGAATGCTACCCAGCTGTAGCATGTGGCATGGCTCTTGTTGAATGCGTAGGATGCGAACTTCTCCCAGTCGGCCCATATTTTTTCCAGCACTTTCGGGTCGTGGCCGTTGGCCTGACCGCCTTGCAGGAACAATGCCTTGAGCTCGTTCATCTTCTCAATCATTTTCTTACCCATGGCCTTGCGGAGAGTGTCGCTCTGGCCGCGCGTGAAGTTGGCCAGCAGGCGCGAGAGCAACATCACTTGCTCCTGATACACAGTCACTCCGTAGGTGTCCTTGAGGTATTTCTCCATCACCGGGATGTCGTATTCTATCGGTGCGCGTCCATGTTTTCGGGCAATGAAGTCGGGGATATAGTCCATGGGGCCGGGACGGTAGAGCGCGTTCATCGCTATGAGGTCCTCGAAGGTGCTCGGCTGCAGCTCGCGCAGATATTTCTGCATACCCGCCGACTCAAACTGGAATGTGCCCACTGTCTGCCCTTTGCTGTATAGCTCGTAGGTCTTGGGGTCATCGATAGGTATGGCCTCCATATCCAGCTCCACTCCTCTTGTCTGCTTGATGTTGGCTACCGCTTCCTTGATGATTGACAAGGTTTTCAGTCCGAGGAAGTCCATCTTGATAAGTCCGGTTTCCTCAATCACGCGTCCTTCATACTGAGTGACGATGATTTTCTCTTTGGAGTCGGAGGCTTTGTCCACGGCTGTTGACACCGGCACCCAGTCGGTGATGTTGTCGCGGCATATAATCACTCCGCAAGCGTGTACGCCGGTGTTGCGCACGGTTCCTTCGAGCGCCTTGGCATACTGGAGGGTTTCCCGCACCAGTGGATTGTTGCTCTGCAGCTCAGGGCCAAACTCCGGCACATAGTTGTAGATATTGTCAAGGTTGGGCTTTAGCTCCTTGCCGTCCACTGTGGGCATACGCTTGGGTATCAGCTTGGTGAGACGGTCGCTTTCGCTGAGCGGCAGTTGCTCTATGCGTGCCACATCCTTGATGGCCGATTTTGCCGCCATTGTGCCGTAGGTGATGATATGGGCCACGTTGGCCTCGCCATATTTGTTGGTTACATAGCGCAGCACATCGGCGCGTCCGTCATCATCGAAGTCGATATCGATATCGGGGAGTGATATACGGTCGGGGTTGAGGAAACGCTCAAACAGCAGGTCGTATTTCACAGGGTCAATCTGTGTGATTCCGAGGCAATAGGCCACGCAGCTCCCCGCTGCCGATCCTCTGCCCGGGCCGACGCTCACTCCGAGCTGCTGCCTGGCAGCGTTGATAAAGTCTTGCACGATAAGGAAGTAGCCGGGAAAGCCCATTGTCTTCATTATATGGAGCTCAAACTTTATGCGCTCCATCATCTCCTCGCTCAAGGGGTCACCGTACCTTTTCTTGGCTCCCTCGTAGGCAAGTTTGGCCAGATAGTCGGCTTCAAATTTTATGCGATACAGCTTGTCATACCCTCCGAGCTTCTTGATTTTGGCCTCGGCATCTTCTTGGCTGAGCACCACATTGCCGTTTTCATCGCGGGTGAACTCGTCAAAGAGGTCCTGCTCCGTGAGGCGTGAGCGGTATTCCTCCTCGGTGCCAAACTCTGTCGGGATTTCAAAGAACGGCATGATGGGGCCGTGGTCGATGGAGTAATGCTCCACTTTCTCCACTATCTCAAGAGTGTTTTCGAGTGCTTCGGGGATGTCCGAAAATATATCGTTCATCTCCTGCTGGCTTTTCATCCACTCCTGCTTGGTGTAGCGCATTCGGTCGGGGTCGGAGAGGTAGTTGTTGGTGCTCACGCATATCAATCGGTCGTGGGCCTCGGCATCCTCTTCGTTCACAAAATGCACATCGTTGGTGGCTATCAGCTTGATGCCGAATTTCCGCGCTATCCTTATCAGCTCGGGATTCACACGCTCCTGTATCGGATAGGTGGAGGTGTTGCCGCCGGGTTTATCGGTGCGGTGGCGCTGCAGCTCTATGTAGTAATCATCGCCGAATATCTCTTTCCACCATTGCACTGCTTGCTCGGCTTGCTCAATGTTTCCGTGAACTATCAGTTTGGGTATCTCGCCACCAAGACAGGCCGAGGCCACAATCAGCCCTTCGCGATGCTCGGCGAGCTCTTTCTTGTCGGTTCGCGGGTGGGAATAAAATCCCTCAGTCCAAGCCTTTGACACTAATTTTATAAGATTCTTATAGCCGGTTTCGTTCTTGGCGAGAACCACAAGGTGGCGTCCGGTGTCGCGCTTGTCGGAGCGTTCGTGCAGGTCGCCGTTGGCCACATACATCTCGCACCCGATGATGAGGCGGAAATCCTTGTTCTTGATCCGGTCAATCCATCCCTTTATCTTTTCGGCCTTGGCGGTGTCGCCACTCTTTTCGGCCTTTTCAAGTTTCTTTTTGTACCCTTTCAGGCAGCCGCCGTTCACATAGTTGTATATCTCCTTCACGCCAAACATATTGCCGTGGTCGGTGATTGCTATGCCGGCCATTCCGTCGGCGAGTGCCTTGTCCACAAGGTTGGGCACCCCGCTCTGGCCATCGAGCAGCGAGTATTGTGTGTGTACGTGCAGGTGTACAAATGGTGTCATATCGTAATTTCAGGCTAATCTATATGGTAATTGAGTTTCTTGGTGTTTTTCACATCGCTTTTCCCGCTATTCGGACCGTGGAGGATGTCGTGCCACAGTTTGCCGGCTGTACGCTCGCGCTTATGATATTTCTTGAAGCTGTCGTTGCTGCTGCTGCTCATATCCAGTCCCGGATGGTTGCACCCGTCGGGCGACACATAGTAGTAGGTCAGTTCCTCCAACCGTCTGCCAAGCCATGTGTCGTTTCTGTCAAGATGCTCCAGGTTCTCCGGAGTAGGTGCTATGCATGTGATTCCATCCTTCTTGCATCGTGCTTTTATAGGGGCTATTATGCTCGGATACTCATCCTTGAGCACATTCAGGTCGAAATTGTTGTAGTCCGTATCTCCGAGCTTCTGAACCGGGCGAATCTGCAGGATGTCGGGCTTCAAGCCGTTCAGAACATTCCATATTTCCGGCAGCTCGCGGGCGTTCATGTCGTTGGCCACAAAGTTGATGCGCAGCTTTAGCTTTGGATAGCTCCGTTTAGTCTCCTTTATGGCCTGTAGCGCGTTGGCAAATTTCTCCCATTTGGCTCCGTTCATAAGATACTCGTATGTGTCGCGGCTCCAGCCGTGCACGCTGAGTGTCACCTCGTCAAGCCCCGCCTCGGCATATTTGCCGAGCAGCCCGGTGGTGAGCAATTGGCCGTTGGTGGTGATGGAGATATAGGGCACCCCTGCACCTTTGGCCTTGGCGATAAGCTCGGGAAGCTTGGCGTAGAGGGTGGGCTCGGCACTGCATCCAAGCTGCAGCTTGATGCACCGCGGCAGCAATAATTCCGTCACCTTTGCCATTCTTTCCTCGCTCATCCTTTGGCCGCGCATTGATGCGCTCTGCTCCTTGTCGCTGAAAAAGCACATCCTGCATCGCAGGTTGCACGCCAACACCGGGTCAAGAAACACACCTATATATCTGCGCCCGCACGCGTGAGCACCAAGAAGAGCCGCCATCTTCATGCGCGGCCCCCCAAGCCTGGAGAAATATTTCAGTATATTATAAATGTTCATCACTTGTTGAAATGCAAAGTTAGCAATATTTTCATTCTCCTGCAACCATTCTGCGGCTTATCGGGATTGTCCGGATTCTCTGCTCTTTTTCCGTATTTTCCCCTCTCGGCACTTGTTTTAAAAGTTAATAAAGGTTAATATGTGTCGTGGTTCATTTCTACGCAACACGCTTATCAACAGAATGGTATCGTTGCATTTCTTGAAAATGTCCAAGAAAAATGAACAAAAATATTTTTGAATTGTTTGGTGGTTTCAAAAATTCGCCATACCTTTGCACTCGCTTTTGAGAAACAAACCTCACAAGCACTGAAGATAGAACATTGAAATAATTGCAATAGACAAGAAGTAGTACAAGAGTCATTAAGAAATTAATGAGAGCTTTTGTCAATTCTGAATACGACAGGTCAATAGATCGAGAACGACATTCGGGCCACAGGCTTGGTCACCGGAGCTCTACGGAGCCGAGGGGATGAAAGCAAGACAAAATCTTTTAATAAAGGGATTGTCTTTTTGGATAGAAAAAGAAGAAAAGATAAATACCAACAACGGAGAGTTTGATCCTGGCTCAGGATGAACGCTAGCGACAGGCTTAACACATGCAAGT
>ENA-OZES01000233-OZES01000233.1-human-gut-metagenome-genome-assembly--contig:-NODE-233-length-38407-cov-5.337244_pt1 | contig 38407 bp, 34 predicted proteins | sample MGYA00245068_ERZ653609 | MGnify/ENA primary metagenome ERZ653609 (study PRJEB26926, sample SAMN06164898) | human gut metagenome | biome: ENVO:00009003; feature: ENVO:2100002; material: ENVO:00002003... | reverse complement strand
AGATGTAGCTCCGTCTCGTGGGCTCGGAGATGTGTATAAGAGACAGATTAAATATAATCCGTTTAAAGAATGGAAGACTTAATACAATACCTTCTTCTTTGGCTTCGATTGGCCATGCTTTCCCAAATGTGATGTTTTCGCCATATCTTTCAACTGCAAGTGACGATAAGGCAGATAAAAGCATGAATTCATCTGTAATAAATTGTATCCCAGGATTTGCAGCCAAAGTCTCGATTGAAAACTTTTTAAGATCCTTTCTTATCAACTTTTTTAGGACTTGATTCTTTGCACGGATTTGTTTTCTGATTTTTGCAGCATTAGATTCGCGCTTATCAGTTTCTGTGCCAAAGAATGTTCTTAGTAATGTTCTATGCCCATTGTATAATAAACTCTCTAATTTCGTTCGGGAAAATAATTCAACGGATTTGAAACCAGATTTTGCCCCTTCTTCATACGCTATATCCAGGACTTGTTTGCTTAAATCACATGCACATATCAAGATGAACTTCGAATTGGGTTCAAAGCCGGCTTTATTGTTGTTTATTATTGCGGAATATATTTCCCTAATGTCATGATGGGATAATTTTTGGTATCTCTTAACCTGACAATAGCAATGAACTCCATCCTTCGTGATACCATACAGATCTATTCCACCATCGTTACCACAAACTCCGGTATGATCAAGTCGCTCCCATTTATATAAGCGATATAGTAATTGATACCCCATTTCCTCGAACCGTCTAGGATCGAGGTCTTCAAAATGGAGTCTGTTAGTTGTGACACTTGGATTTGGCATAGTTTTATGTTTTGGAGGGGATTTCAAGACTGCTAATAGGATGGCTCAAAGATTCATAGGCAAGCCGAACCTCAATCTTCGTCTCACCACCCTGCGTCTGAAATAGTATTATCTGGCCGTTATTCATATCCTAAAGCATGAATTTTAATCCAAAATAGCTTAATAATATCATCGTATTCATTTCTTAAGCAATTCCGATAGGATTGTGTATTTCTAATCTTTTCGATGTATTCATTTACTTCGGATATGCCAACTTTATAATCCATAACTGGATAATTCCAATGCAGTTGTAGAATATCATATAGCTGTTTAAGTCTTCCTGTTTGATTAGTTTGGTCAGCAGTTATGGCAAAATACAAAGCAGAATGGTAGAATACAAATGCTTCAAAAAATTCTCCTTTAGCATAATATAATTCAGCGGCACTACCAGTAATCCCAGATTGAAGATTACTCGCTAATTTGATATAATTTTGATAGTTAGCATCAATTCGTGCTTGCCTCTGTTCTAGCTCTACCATTTTACCTTTAATTTCAATTGCATTTATGATTTGGTACCCAATTGCAATAGTGAAAATTAAGGCAAGTAGAGCAACAATAACTCCTATAAATGTATCTAATCCAATAATTGACAGTTTAATACTATCGCACAGCCAAAGTAACCATATAGAAATGGTCCCAATGAGAGCAATAATTGATATTATTGTGGATATATTAGATTCCATAATTATATATATTGAAAGTGGCTTATATTAATATTATGTTCGTTAATTGATTCATGTAATAATTTTGAAATTAGTATAAATATTTACCACTTGACACTAATAATTTAGGAGCCAAAGATGTGTAGAACATATCAAACTCCCATATATTCGTTAGCTCTTTAGTTCGACAATCTTCATCGCAAGGGATTACACCAGTTTCAAATATCTCTTTGAAACTTTCTTTCCAGTTAATCTGTGATGTTATTGGAAGCACTTGAAGAAACAAATGCTTACCACAGAAAAATAAATGATAGAACCCAGTACGATTTATAAAATCTACCGCTTGGTCTGACATATTAACCATAATATCATATTTACGTTCAGTAAAATGCAAAATCATTTTATTTGTTGCAAATAGAACTAATGGAGAACCAATGTTATATCTTGCAAACTTTCTAACATCTTCAAATTTATCTAAATTCTCATCTGGAAAAGTTGCATGATATTTTTGTAAGAAAACCTCGTATAGTGATCTTTTGAATTGGCGAGTAAAATGGTCTAACGAAAAAGATCGTTTAAGCCTGATTTTATCCTCAATCCGATTATAATTAAAAAGGGCTGACGAATACGGTTCGGCAACTTTAGGTCTCTCTCCAAGAGAATTTATACACGCATTGAAGACTTCTTTAAATGCTAAGTCATGACTTATGGTTTTATTTTGTTGTGTACATGTTCCAAAGTAAAAATTACAATCATCACAAACATCCACGCCGGTGTCATTTGAGCCCAATGCACGAGGGACTATATGTGGTATCTTGAAGAAAGAAACAAATGGTTTCTTTCTTTTGCACCAGATACATTCTCCAGTATGAATATATTCTTTCTTGGCCATTTATTTACAAAGGGAAAAAATCTGTTCGATACGTTCAACAATTCGTTTTTGCTCTGCAAGGGGTGGGAGAGGCATGAGATAATTTATTAGCTTTTCACGGGAAATATTTGGTTGTGCACCACCTTCTCCTTTCTTGACAAAGTCCGGTTTGCTTGCCATAAGGAAATAAAATAAGTATAGGTTATACACTAATATCGGAGTGCAAGCACAACAAGCTTGATTGGTTGTTAGAGGAGTTCCAACTATAGCCAATTTACCTATTGTGGCACCATACATTGCAATAAGAACATCACCGATTTGATTTAACCTCAAGGAACATTCTTTTAGAGCCTTATCGGTAACTTTGATTTCAGTATCGTAAACCGTAGCATTATTTAATTCTCCGGTTCGTAACCATAGAATGTTTCCTCCATAATATTGGGGTTCGGATTTAGAAGGTGTCGCACCTGCACCCCAGTCTCCGATTTGCCCCATTCTTACCCATTCCCAGCTATTTGGAATTTCAAATGGGATTCTTTCAGTAATGTCAGTTTCGGTTTTACCGATACGCTCTATAAATTGGCCGCTGTTATTGCGAAAGATTACCGACTCGTGTTTGTCGCGTTTGATTTTGCCTTCAGATATTAGACGAGCCTTCTCGTTACGAATATGTTTGAGAAGAACGGAGGCCGATTCATCGTCGGGATCTTGTGGCACTAGTTTACCTTGAATGGCATAGTGCAAAACTGACTTATGAAGCTGATTGTCAAGCGATGTATTCAGTTTGATTATTTCAGATATGGCATAACTGAGTGTTGTAGTGTAATCATGTTTAGGTGAATACACGGGATTCGATATTGATTGACTGAGTTCTTTCAATAAGTCGGTTACATGTCTAACAAATTTATTTTGAGATAACTGATAGTTATCAATAAGTTCCTTCGGTTCTACGATTTCTTCTACTTTATGAGGAAATCCGCAAAGGTCGAGATTATAATTGCCCTCTGCAATTTCCTTACGTGAATAACAGTGTGACTTATAATTGCCTTCTTCATCTTGGATTTCTTCACGATTACTCCACCAGTCGCGGATAGGCTGGAAATGCTCTGATTTAATAGGCTTTGTTTTGGAGAACGCCTTGCGGTCAGAAGGGATATCCATGCGATAGAACCAAGTATTTTTTGTGCCGTCAGCGTCTTTTTCAAAGAATAGAACATTGGTAGCAATAGGCGTATAAGGAGCAAAAACGGACTTAGGTAACCGAAGAACTGTATGAAGGTTGAACTCCGAGAAAAGTTTTTCTTTTAAATTTCTTTCAGCACCATCGGTGCTGAAAAGAAAACCATCAGGCAAAACGACACCAACTCGTCCCGAGGTATTAAGACGATACATTATTAATGCCATAAAGAGATTCGCGGTTTCCGCACAGCGAAATTCTTGGGGAAAATTCATCTGTATGATTTCGTCTTCAGAACCGCCGTAGGGGGGATTCATCAGGATAACATCAAACTTCTCCGAGTCTTTGATGTCACGAACATTCTTGTTAAGCGAATTGCCATAAACAATATTAGGGTCGTCAACATCGTGTAGAATCATATTTGTCATACACAAGGAATATGGGAACGACTTTTTCTCAATACCGTGCAAGTTTTGTCGACAAAGCTCAAGGTCTTCCGTGGTCTGCACTTTAGCCGTAAGATGTTTTAACGCGCTGACAAGGAAGCCTCCTGTTCCACAGGCAAAGTCAGCTATCTTTTCGCCAAGACATGGATCAACCTTTTCTACAATAAAGTCGGTAAGAGCACGGGGTGTATAAAACTCGCCTCCGTCACGTTTAGACTCCTGAAGGTCTTTGAGCATAGACTCGTACATGTCACCAAATTCATGTGTGTCAGAAGTATTGGTGAAATCCTTTCCGTTGAGAGCGTTAATCATCTGACGGAGCTTAGTGCCATTCTTCATAAAGTTAGAAGCGTCCTGAAACATCTGCCAAACTATGTAATGACGTTTGGGAGTGTATTCATTAACCTCTAATTTCTTTAAGCCATCAATTACTTTTTCATTGACAAACTTAATCAGTTCATCGCCTGTAAGTGCTTTGCCATCTTTATGGTCAACGGCCCAGTTGCGCCATTTAAGGTCATCTGGTATTATTGAAGTGTAGTCGTCTTCGAGTATTTCCCATTTTTCTTCCTGAGCGTCATAGATTTTCAAGAATATCATCCAAATCATCTGCTTTAAGTACTGAACGGTACCTGAAAGATCATCGCCGCGCATGATGTTTTGGAGTTGCTTTATAAGAGTTTCCATTGACATAGTTATGCTCTCCTATTCTTCGTAAATTTGGTTAATCAGATTTGAAATAAATTGGATGTATTTGGTTTTACCTCCCATCTTCTTAACCGATGGAATAAAACCGCCAAAGGGGTTGAAGTTCGGAAGATTTAAAGTGTCAATCTTCTCAATAGCGAGGCAGTCATGCCGTTGATATAAATTTAGCAGCTCGTCAACGATTTGCTGTTGCTCTTTATTGAGTGAGGTGTAAACTTTGGAGTCTTTGACAGATTCAACTCGTTCTTTTTTAAGGCGCGCATCGAGGTCAAAGCCGACAAGACGGATAATATCGTAGGCGTCAATATCAGTGCCGATTGAATCCTTGAAACGGTTAAAATCAACACCGTTTTCCTCAAAGTCGTTAAGGATTTCTGCCCGATTACCTGACAACCATGCGTCCTTAAATTCCTCAGCCGAGGAGAATTTCTGTGTAATAAGTGTTTTGAAATTATCTTTTTGATTTGCGATAAGCTTTCCATCCGGACCGTAAATCAATTCAGTAGTGAGAACGATTTTTGCAGAAACATCATTTACTCGAAACTTCTTATCTGGGTCAAAATCATCGGAAGGATTGGAATCGTCATCGGGTTCTGGGTCTTCACCAGCACTAGCGGGGATTGGTTTAGTTCCGTCACCTGTGTAAGTAGAGGTGGCCGGGCCATCAAATTCAGGATCGCTGAATTTTTCAGTGGCACGGCGAAAGTCCATTATTGTAAAGAAGCGTTTGTCTTTATACCATACGAGACGGGTACCTCGCCCGATAATTTGTTTAAACTCAGTCATAGAGTTTATAATCTTATCAAGGACTATGAGTTTTACCATTTTACAGTCAACGCCTGTGGAGAGGAGTTGAGAGGTCGTAACGATAGTAGGATAGTGGCAATTATTATCAATGAAGTTTTCAAGCTGTTGTTTCCCAAGTTCATCGCTACCGGTTATACGCATAATGTATTTATCATTTTGCGCCACGAGGTCAGAGTTTTCATTTATCAGAGCCTCTCGCATACGGAGAGCGTGTTCTTCGTCAACGCAGAATACGATTGTTTTAGCAAAACGGTCTGTGTTTTTTAGATATTCAGTGATGCGTTTAGCTACAATTTCGGTGCGCTGGTCAATGATAATTTTACGGTCGAAATCTTTTGACAGATAAAGGCGTTGATCAATAACACGACCGTTAACATCAACTTTACCTTCTTCGGGTGTGTAACCGTCAATATCTCTATCAATAGCAAAACGAAGTACCCTATAAGGAGCGAGAAAGCCGTCGTCGATGCCCTGCTTTAATGAGTATGTATAAATCGGTTCTCCAAAATAATGAATGTTAGACACATCTTCGGTTTCTTTTGGAGTGGCGGTCATGCCAATGTGTATCGCACTGTCGAAGTAGGCGAGAATTTTTCGCCAACGAGAATTTTCTTTGGCGCTACCGCGGTGGCATTCGTCAACAATGATTAAATCGAAAAAGTCAGGCTTGAACTGGCGAAAAGCTTCTTCATCATTATCGCCCGAAAGCTGATGGTAAAGCGACATATAGATGTCATATTGGCTTTCAAGATTTTTTGATTTTACTTTTGTTAATATGCCTTTTTCGTTAAATGGCGCAAAATCATTGAGAATGGTTTGATCAATAAGTATATTCCTATCGGCAAGATAGAGAACCTTTTTGACCTTCTTAGATTCGTAGAGTCGATGAATTATTTGAAAAGCAGTACATGTTTTGCCCGTACCTGTGGCCATAACAAGCATAATGCGACGTTGATTGCGAGCTACGGCCTCGACTGTACGGTTAACAGCGATACGCTGGTAGTAACGGGGAGTGTACATGCCATGACGATAGAAGTATGGCTGATTAATAACCTTTTCAACCTCAGAAGTAATGTTATATTCACCTTTATATCTTTGCCATAATTCTTCAGGAGTTGGAAACTCTGAAAGTTGAAGCTGATGTTCCGTGCCATTTATCATATCATGCTCTACAAAACCTGCTCCATTGGAAGCATAGGCAAAAGGAACGTCAAGAATACGAGCATAATCAATGGCTTGTTGTATTCCATCTGCAACTTGATGGTTGCCATCTTTAGCTTCAACTATGGCGAGAGGATAATTGTTGCGGTGGAAAAGCAAATAGTCGGCACTTTTACGAGTGCCACGTTTAGCTTTTCTTCCCTTTATTATGATTTTACCATCAGTAAATTCCGAGTTTTCCTTAATGGTAAATTCCATCCTTGTTTGATTTTTTGACCATCCCTTAGCTTCTATCGCGGGAGTGATATAGCGATTCTTTATATCCTCCTCCGATAGAGATAGAAAATTATTGTCATATATATTTGTTATGTCGTATGGCATTGGAATATACTCAAAAGAACATCCGAGTAGCATCTGAAGGCCGACCAAAGCCTGTAACGACTACAAGGATGTTCTCAAAGGGTTTTCGGCTCGCGCCGTAGGTCTTTTGTTAGTAGTTGGTCATTTTCAGATAGACGTTACTATTCCTAATTACAAAGTTACAAAGAATTTTTGAGACAACAATCGGTTATGCTCGAAAACATAACCGATTGTTATTCGGGTTAAATGCCCTGTTGCTCAAAATTTAGGCTCATTTTACCTCGCCGACGCAGTGACTACGGATGTAGGCGTTTAGGTCGGCGCGGTTGACATAGTTCTTGCGGCCGATTTGGGAGAAGGGGATGATGCGCTGTCGCGGTAGTTCTGCCATGCCTTGGATGAGACTCCGAGCAGTTTGCGGGCGGCCTCTGATTCCAGCCATTCGGCGTTGAGGTCGGTGGTGTTGCGGTTCTCGGTTATCTCCGCGAGGGGGCGAGTTTGTCGATGAGTGATTGCCATTCTTCCTGCGGAATCATGACCATTGTAATTGCAGATTCAACTAATAATTCTTTATTTGAATATGTCGCATAAATCAATGATTTGCTTAACTTTGTGGGAACGAAAATAATATAAATTATGGGCGGTATAGGCACCGGCGGAGTGCGAGAAGGCGCAGGGCGTAAAACAATGGATGGTGAGTCGAGGTCTAAAATCTCGCTCTCATTGCCCACATGGTTATTAAACTTCATACGCAACGAGGCAGACCGCCGCAAACTTTCCACATTCCAACTCATTACCGAATTTTTAACTAAAGGGCTTGAACGATGAATAAGTTGTGGTTTTGGGTAACATACATCGCTTTTGTTGCGGTATTTACGTTTGTTTTATATCTTGGTATTCCGGAACATCCGATAGCTGACTTTTTTTATAGCGGCAACTATATCTGCCGTATTCATATTGTTTCTCTCGGCTTTCAATGAAATGGCAAATAAAAATGAGGACGGTATTATCTGCTCCGGCGAGAGTCCTTAAGCACTTCAATCGCCTGTGGCTCGGAAACTCCTTGAAAAGATGGGCTTCCGTCAGCCTCAACCCAGGTAAGGAAAAGGCTTACATCATTAATCCCACCTCATAATCGCAAATCAGCCCGACGAGAGAAAAATTCTTTCGCCGGGCTGATACATACGTTTGAAAATTAGTTGGTTGCAGTTAGCTCTCGGAAATCCTTGATTTTCTTAGGTAACATTATAGCTCCGATAATAACGCATATCAATAATGCACCTGAAACGAGCCAGAAAGTGTAAGAACCAAGTGTCCATAGATTACCGAGGAAGATGGTGAAGAATACTGCGAGTACGATTGCAAGTACAATCTCAGCGGTAAGAGTGTACAGTCTAAGGGTCGAAACCTGCTTCATCACCATCATTGGCGCTTCTGATGTAATTTGTATCTTTTTAATCATACGATAGAGTACGGCATACATCATTGCAGCTACTGCCATATAGATTCCAAGAAAACCTTTCATGGCGACGGGGAATGTCGGATTATCTGTTCCGCTGAGCCACAGCACGATGAACACCACTGCAAGAACAGAACACATCTGAATGTTCTTACGATATTGTTTGGTGACACGTTTCTGTGCGGTGTCGCAAGTGGCGGTGTTGAGATTCACTGTTGTGCTGCTCTTTTGTGCGAGTACATCATCAAGGGTTGACATACTTTTTTTGAGTTCGTCCAAGTTCATATTATTTAGATTTTGAGATGAGTTTGTTTTTGATTCTGTGAAGTTTGGTAGCCACGTTATTCCGCTCTATACCGATGACGTCTGCGATTTCTTCGTATGAGTATTCATCGAGCCAAAGGAGGATAATTGCTTTCTCAATCGGAAGAAGTTGGTTTATCAATTCGTGGAGTGCAGCAAGCTGTTCTGCCTTGTTATCGTCGGCTTCCGATGATATATCGGTAGCTGAGATTTCAAATGGGAGCGTTTCAAACTTTGGCTTATAATTGCGGATAGCCATTAAAGCCGAGTTGACAGCGACGCGATAAACCCATGTAGAGAGTTTACTTGCACCCCGGAATTGCTCTAAACCCAACCAAAGGTTGGTGAGGATTTCCTGTCGTAGATCCTCGTAAGGAACTTTTGGGGTTGCATAGGCCCAGCAGACCTTGTTGATAATTCGAGAGTGCTCCTTTATAAAGGAGTTGAACTCCATTTGCGTTTTTGGTGGACTTTCCATTTTCTTGTTGTTTTGTAACGTTAGGTGCAAAACTGCCCCTGAAAGTTACACTCACCTCAAATTTTTTTGAATAACTTGGTAAACGGCCTCATAGCAATGTGCATTGCACTCTGAAATTACGACAGTTCAAGTGTAAAATTGCACAATTTATTTTAGTAAGAAGGTGTACTAATCGTAGAATTGCACCGAAAATAAATCCAACTAAAATAGTGGACAGCCGCTAACAAATCAATTTTATCCGTTAGTACTTATGTAATTTGCTGATTCCGTTCCGCTGAAAGCAGCGATAGCATGTTCAAACGGCGTTGAATTTTCTATCATATCCCGTTGCTACGGCTTGTTTACAGCAATTTTTTCAGGTCTTCAACATCTGGCAATGCCTCACGTAGTTTCTCCGGCATATCTGAGTTCATGCGGTAGGTGGCTACACCCATCGGCTTGGCGTAGTCCTGAATAACGTATTCCACGAAGTCTTTGTCGGCGGTCTTGCACAGCACGATGCCGATTGATGGATTCTCATGTGGCTTCTTTACCTTATCATCGAGAATACGCAGATAAGTCATCAGCTGGGCGAGATAGCTGGTCTTGAAATCGCCGGTTTTCAGTTCCACGACTACAAGACAGTTCAACTCGCGGTTGAAGAAAAGCAGGTCGGGGAAGAAGTCGTGTGAGAAAACCTCAAGATGATATTGATTGCCGACGAAAGCAAAATCGCGTCCGAAAGTCATGATGAATTTCTTGATGTTGTGGACAATTTCTTTCTCGACTACCCGCTCGTCGATATCCTGATAGTCTCGGATCCCGATTTCTTCGGTGTTGATGAAGTCGAGGAGATATTCGTCCTTAAACATATTGAGAGCCTTGAGTGCATCGCGGCTGTCCTTGATGGTCACTCCGAAATTGGATGGCATCACACCGTAATGGTCGGCGACATTTTCTTTGATTTGTTCTATCAGGAATCGCTTATTCCATTTGTTCTCTGTTGCAAGCCTGATATATTTCCATCGCTTGCCGGCATCTTTTTCTCCATTCAAGATTACTATGTGATGACTGAAGCTCAAATTGAGGAACAATTCCAAATCGTCAACCATGGCTGACGATTTAACCGGGAGCAACGACATCGCATCGATTTCGTCAACCGTGGCTGACGATTTAACAGTTGCGTCAGTTGATGTTGTAAGGATAGGCGACCACTCCTCATAAAATATTCTCATGTATTTGAGATTGGTCTCCGAGAACCCTTTCAGCCCGGGCAGTTCCTTGCGCAGTCGTTCAGAAATGGTCTTGATTGCTCCGGTTCCCCAAAATCCCTCGCGGGAATTGGCAGAAATATATCGTCCGATGCCGTAATATAGCGACAGCATTTCACGGTTGACCAACTTCGCCGCTTGATACTGGCTGCGAAGAATGGCCTCTTTTATGGTATTTACCGCAACGCTATAATCCGTTGTCGGTTTCGATGAGAATTTTTCTATCTTCATGGTGATTGCGAATTTACGAATTATTTGTCGGTCGGTCAAATTTTTAAGCGCCTCAATCACCTCTCTTTCTTATCTTTGGGTTTCTCTACAGTGCCGAAAAGGTTGATGAGGGCGTTATTGGTTTTCTGTGTGTTGAAGTTGTCCTTATATCGCTTGGTGGTGGTGGAGGGCTCAGCGCCAGCGGGTGTAGGCGTAGCCGAGCATTTGGCGGGCGGCACGGTCGAGCTCTTCGCGTGCTTCGGGGGCGGCGATTGAGATCAGGAGGCGTGCGCGGTCGATCATGTTGCGTCCGCGGAGGTTGACGGCTCCGTATTCGGTTGCCACCCAGTTGGTTTGGAATCGTGTGGTGACTACTCCGGCTCCGGTGGTCAGCACGGGTTTTATTTTGCTGATGCCTTTGGATGTGGTGGAGAGCATGGCGATGAATGATTGTCCGCCGATGCTTCGTGATGAGCCGTAAACGAAGTCTTGCTGTCCGCCAACTCCGGAGTAGATGCGTGTGCCGATGGAGTCGGCGCACACTTGTCCTGAGAGGTCGATTTCGAGGCATGAGTTGATGGCGGCCATGTTGTGGTTCTGCGCTATTACGAATGGGTCGTTGACCCATGCTATGTCGCGCATGATTATGGATGGATTGTGGTCCATGAAGTCATAGAGGCGCCGGGTTCCGAGAGCGAGTGAGGCTACTGAGCGCCCTTTCTCAACTTGTTTGCGTGAGTTGTCCACCACTCCGGTTTTGATTAGTTCCACCATGCCGTCGGTGAGTGCTTCTGTGTGGAGTCCGAGGTGTTTGTGATGGCGGAGTGAGTGGAGAACTGCGTTGGGTATTCCGCCAATACCCACCTGGAGTGTCGCGCCGTCGGGGATATGTTGTGCTATTGCTTCGCCGATGCGTGTTTCTTCGGGAGTGGGGGAGATGTTGGGTGTTTCGGCCAGGGGGTCGTTGACCATCACCATGGCGTTGAGGCGTGAGGCATGGATCACGGAGTCGCCGTAGGTGAACGGCATGAGAGGGTTGATCTGTGCTACGATTATTTTGGCTGTTTCAACTGCGGCGGGTGTGAGGTCGGCAGACACTCCGAACGACACATATCCGTCTTTGTCGGGCAGGGAGCAGTTGATGAATGCCACATCAAGGGTGATGGTGCCGTCGCGGAACAGCTGTGGCACTTGGCCGAAGAAGCGTGGTGTGGTGGTGGCATAGCCTTGGTTGACCCATCCGCGCACGGCGTTGCTCACAAAGAATGAGTCGATAAGGAATGAATCTTTGAGTGCGGGGTCGCAGAGTGGGGACACGCGTCGTCCGATGGCGAAGGCGTTGTATAGAATCACATCGCGGAGTTCGTGGCCGCGCTTGGCGAGGGCTGCGATGAGGGCTTCGGGAATGGAGCTGCTTCCTTGTACAAACACATGGTCGCCGCTCTTGACGAGCTTCACGGCTTCGTCGGCTGATATATAGTTGTATTGTCCGGGCTGCATGGTGTTCAGGGGTTTGTGAGCATGGATATTGCGAAGTCGAGGATGGTGTCGTGGCCGTTGATGGCTTGCTGCGGATCCATGTCCACGCTGCATCCCTGGGTGGGTTCGACACCGAATTCTGTGGTGTGTCCTTTGGCGTCGAGTATGGAGCATGCGGAGAATCTCACGCCCCAGCCGCATGGGAGTTCGGAGCTGTAGGGCATTCCGCTGCCGCCGCCGGTGGTTGAGCCTACGATGGTGACATTGGGTAGGAGCTTCATGATCGACACGAAATTGTTGGCGGCGGAGAAGGTGCTGCGGTTGGAGAGCACGATGATGGGTTTGCGCCACACGAGGTGTCCGTCGCCGGCGGGCTCGAAGTAGTAGGGGTAGGGTTCGGAAAAGTCGCTGTGTCCGGGGCCGGTTTTGTGAATCATGTATCCGGCGAGGGTGCGTTGTGTGATGAATCGGCTGACGATATCTTCCACGTTGGAGAGGTTGCCGCCGCCGTTGTCGCGCACATCAAAGATGAGGGCGTTGGCGGTGTTGAAATACTGGAGTATGTAGTCAAGGTTGCCGGCTCCGATGCCTGATTCGAATGTGGAGCAGTGGAGATAGCCAATGTTCTGTGTGAGGAAATCGTAGGTATATGCGCCGAGCTGGCGATAGTTGAAATTGAAGTAGTATTGCTCCACGAGGCGTGCGTTGTAGTTCTGCGGATAGTCGCTCCACCATTTGCGGTAGTAGGATGTGGCGAAGGCGGAGGATAGGTTGGTGTGGCCGTCCTTGAGTTCGGCGAGCATGTCGGAGCATACTGCAAACAGCTCTTCGCGGGTCATGGCAGATGAGATCCTGGGCGCGTAGCGTGAATGGACTTCGTTCCAGTCCACTTGCTTTTCCTCAAAGAAGCAGTAGTGCTCGTCAAGCACGGTCCAGAGGGCTTCAAAGTTGCCGGCGTTGTCGTTGCTGTACTCCGGTATTTCGTGGCACCCGGCTAAAGAGAGTGCGAGGAGTGCGAGGTGTAACAGTCTTTTCATGAATCAATAGAGTGCGGAGATGGTTTTGGCGTGTTGAGAGATGGTTTTGCGCGGGTTCAGCGAAATCCATTCGCCTGATATTCCCACAACGGCGGCGTGGGTGAAGATGTGTGTGACGAGATGGTTCACCTTGGTGGACAGTATGCTGCCGCTGTAGCCTATCCGGAGCGAGGTGCTTCCGAGATGGAGGTCGGCGGTGAGCTGATGGTCGTAGCGGAGATGGTTGCCCCACCATGCGCAGTGGGCCAGTCCGGAATGGTTGCCGAGGTATATCTCGTAGTATAGCTCGCCGTAGTCGGGCGAGAAGAATGCTCCTATCACGGGCATTTCGGGCTGATAGCGCAAGGTGATGGGGAGGCGTCCGAGTTTGAGGTTCCATGCGGCATAGCCTGTGACCCCGAGTGTGAGGGCTGCTTTGGCAGCGCAGGGGTTGTTGCTGTTGCGCTTGTTGTAGATGACTCCGGCATCGAGCATCACATTTCCGCCGGCGGCGAGGGTGATGTTGCAGGGGAGCTTCCAACGGTGCATCATTCCCCAGCTGAAGTCGAGGCCCCAGTACCACAGATAGGAGTTCTGCGCGGGACTCATGGCTTTGTCGGCCTGCACGCCTGTGCGCATCTGCATCACCCAACGTTCTGGGTTGAACTTCATGGCCTGCATCCGTTCGTAATGAAAATCCACGTGCCAGCCGGAATATTTGAGCGGCGACAGATATGTGTCGGCAAGGTGTGATGAGCCGGCGCCAATCATGTAGGCTGATGTTACGGGGCGCAGGAGTGTTATGGTGTCGCCTTTCTCGGATGCGTGGCTTGTGGCGACGGATAGGAGGGCAGCAATGCCCAGAAGGAGTTTGCGTGTCATTAGAATATGCGTTGTTGGCCGGTGATTTCGTCGCGCACCTCGTCCTCCGATTTGTCTTTGTCAGGGTCGAGGTCGGAGCTGATGTCGGGAGGAGTGACTTCCTGGAGGTCGGGGGCGGCTTCGGGCAACTCAATGGGGTCGAGCTCGCGTATGTCGCTTACCTGATAGTTGGTGAGCCGTTTGCCTTTGGCCTTGACCGATTTCGGAGCCACAAATTCTGCGGCTGTCACTTCCATGGTGCCGCGGAAGGCATCATTGCCGCCAAACACGATTTCAAACCGTGCCCCGGGTGCGTCACTCAGGCATAGCAATTCGGATTTGTCGCTCTCGCCGATGAAGCTTTGCTTTTTGGCTGAAGGCTCGAAAGCAAATCGCTTGAGGTATGGATAGCCCTGGGAGGCATCGAACAGCACGGCGGTCCACACATGACCGGGGCGGAACCGTTCGATGCGCAGTATCCCTTCATCGTAGTGGTTGGCGAGGTCGAAGGATGTGGTATGGTATTGTCCCGATTTTGTGACAACGAGCACTTGGTCGCCCGGGCCGAATTCGCCGAGGTAGTCGCCGCGGCCATCGTAGTTGAGGCGTAGCACATCCGGGTCGAACCAAACTTCAAGGCCGCCGAGGGTTGAGAGGCCTTCGCGCTTGAGCGACACTCGGTGCACTTCGTTCTTCGTCACGATGTTGCCCAGTGCGCCTTTGCCTTTGATGGCCATTGTGCTGAAGTCCACATCGATAAACAGGCTCTTGAGGCGTGCCTTGGGCTTGAGGGTGACTTTCACCACTTCGGCCTCACCGTTGGGGTTGGCGGTGAACCATAATATCTTGCTTCCGGGAGTGCCTTGGGTCATGTTGTACTCCTTGTCGCGTGTGATGCCGGTGATCTGGAAGCGTTTCATGTAGTATATGCCGCCTTTGCCGTTCTGGTAAATAAGGTTGTAGGTGGTGCGTGAGTCGTTGCGCTTGAACACAGCCACATACATCACATTCTTGCCGACAAACATCTTTTCCTGCACTTTGGTCACCTTGTAGCGGCCATCCTTGTAGAATATGATTATGTCGTCGATAGAGGAGCAGTTGCACAGGAATTCATCTTTCTTGAGCGCGGTGCCGATGAACCCCTCGGCGCGGTTGATATACAGCTTCTCGTTGACTTCGGCCACAGTGGCGGCTTCAATGTTGTCAAACCCACGGATAACAGTGTGACGCGGATAGGCCGCGCCGTATTTTTTCCTGAGGCTCTGATACCATTCAATGGTGATCTGTGTGAGGTTGGCCAGCTTACTCTCGATATCGGCCATCTTCTCCTTGAAAGCGGCAATCTGCTCGTCGGCGGTGTGGGAGTTGAATTTGAGGATGCGCCCCATCTTGATTTCAAACAGACGCACCACATCCTCCTCGGTGACCGGCCGTAGGAACCGTTCGGTCCAGGGCTCCAGGCGGCGGAAAATATGGAGAATAACCTCCTGACGGCTTTCGGCATCTTCGTATTCGCGGTCCTTGTAGATGCGCTCCTCGATGAAAATGCGCTCGAGCGAGGCGAAATGAAGCTGCTCTTTCACTTCGGCAAGCTGAATTTCCAGCTCGGCCTTGATGATGGAGCGGGTGGTTTGCACGGAGCGGCGCAGCACATCGCTCACGCCGATGAAATGGGGCTTGTCGTCGTAAATCACGCAGCAGTTGGGCGATATCGGGAGCTCGCAGTCGGTGAAGGCATAGAGAGCGTCAATGGTTTTGTCGCTTGAGGTGCCGGGCTGCAGATGGACGATGATTCGCGCGGTTTCGGCGGTGTTGTCGTCAATCTTGCGGATTTTGATTTTTCCTTTTTCAAACGCCTTGAGGATAGACTCGATCAGCGAGCCGGTGGTCATGCTGTAGGGGATTTCCGTGATGGCCAGTGTTTTGTTGTCCACCTTCTCGATTTTGGCGCGTATGCGCACTTTTCCACCTCGCTTGCCATCGTTGTAGCGGCTCACATCGATGAACCCTCCGGTCACAAAGTCGGGATACAACTCAAACTCCTCTCCGCGCAGGCATTTTACCGATGCGTCGAGAATCTCGTTGAAGTTGTGGGGCAGGATGAGGCTTGAAAGTCCGGCGGCAATACCGCCCACGCCTTGCGACAGCAGTAGCGGGAATTTTGCCGGAAGAGTCACCGGCTCTTTCTTGCGTCCATCGTAGCTCGGGGTCCATTGCGTCACTTTGGCGTTGAACAGAGTTTCGAGAGCGAAAGGCGACAGTCGCGCTTCTATGTATCGTCCGGCGGCGGCGGGGGCACCGGTGAGGATATTGCCCCAGTTACCCTGTGTCTCCACCAGCAGGTCCTTCTGCCCGAGCTGCACCAGAGCACCGTAGATGGATGCGTCGCCGTGGGGGTGATAGTGCATGGTAGTACCCACGATATTGGCCACCTTGTTGAAATGTCCGTCATCGAGAGTTTTCATGGTGTGGAGTATGCGTCGCTGCACAGGCTTCAGGCCATCGTCGATATGCGGAATTGCACGGTCGAGGATGGTGTATGATGCATAGTCAAGATACCAGCTCTGGAACATTCCTCGCAGCTGATGCTTTACCACATCATCGCTGAGGTCCACGAGCATTGACTCAAAACCGCCGGCCGCTGCCTCGGGACTATCGTCGTCAGAGGAGTCTATGGCATCTTTAAGGTCTTCGTCGTCGCTGTTAAAATCTTCGCTCATAAGCTATTGCTAAATCAGTCATTGCGTTCATCCACAAAAATACAAATTTTCCGCCGTTTATGCAAACAATATCGCGGAGTGCCGGCGGGGTTATTCCACGGTTATCTCGTCAAGGAAGAACCAGCATTTGTTGCCTACGCCGTAATGCCAGTGGGGGCAGATTTTTGTGCCCTCCACATCTATGCGCAGATAGCGGGCTTCCACTGATTCGGCGGCTTCGTGGCGTGCATCAAGGAATTTCACCCTCACATCATTGTCCTCCGGAATGGTGACGGTGCCGAACGGAGTGAAGTTCTCACCATCAGTGCTCACGGAATAGGTGACGGATTTCGGGAGCAGAATCCATTGCCCCAGCTGGTGGAGGAAATCCGCGCCCACGGATTTGAAGCGGCGCACCTCCCCGAGGTCCACGGTGAGTGTCACATCCTCACCTTCCCAGCCAATCCAGCTGTCCTTGAATGTGGCGCCGCCATAGATGCCGTCAACGAGCGATGCAGTGCCGAGCCGATCGTAGGGCGATCTGAGAGGGCGCGAAGCCTTGACTGTGGCTCCGGATGCGATGTTGGGACGCTTGCGGGGCATATATCGTTCGCGATACAATGCACAATACTCCGCCGGGGAGTTGGTGCGTTCGTTGAGAGCATTGGCTCCATAGAGGGCGCACAGCGAGTCAAACCGGCATAGCTTGCGCTCAAGGTCGGCGGCATCTTTCACCGGATTGGTGCGTGCAATCTCCAGCTCGCTGTAGAGCAGCGGCAAGGTGGCACGCTCCACCCGCGCATGGAGTGTTGAATCGCCTTTCACGGCCATCATCGCGCTGTCCATCAACTGATGGTAACGGGCCATCATTCGCTCGCTCAGCATTCCCCGGCTGTGAGTAACGGGAGAGTCGTAGATCCATAGCCCCTCGCCGCTGTCGGTCAGCGCTTGCTTCATGTCGCGATGATAGCGGAGAAGGTATGGTGCGGCTTTGCCGTAGTACCCTTCGTGAAACACTCGCATCAGCGAGTCCATGCTGGCATCGGGGTTCCACATCAGTTTGCTCACCAGCCAAGTGCGTAGTTCGGCAAAGTCGCCGCCTCTTGAGCCGGCAATCTGCGAGAAATGCATTGTCACATGGTTGTCCCTGAAAGTGCGGATGTTGGGCTGCAGGATGTCGAAATTGGGAAACGGGGTGAGGTAGCCGTCGAAGTTGATGCCGTAGTCCCACACAAAGATATTGTTGCTGATGGCAGCCCATCCGTGCAGGGCGTTGAGAAAATCGCGCCCTGTGGCATTGCCGGTGAGCGGCACCTCGCGGTAGCAGTCGATGTCGCACAGCATTATGTTGACATTGCTCCGTGGCTTGATATGCTTGGGAGGGTGCATCGTGTAGAGATAGGCAAGGGTGGAGAACTGGCGGTCGGGCATTCGCTCGGCCAGCTTGTTGAGAAAATAGATCAGCGAGCCTGTGGGGCCGCCTTCAATGGAGTCGATGCGGGCACACGAGGCGCAGGTGCAATTGGTACGGTTGCCATCGTTTTGGCTCACCGATATCATGTTGCGTCCGGGGTTGGCGTTGAAAATTGAGTCGATGTTATGGGCCACTACCTCAAGTACTTCGGGATTTGTAAGGCACCATTGAGTGGCGGCTCCGGGATGGCGGGCGCCATTGAAGTAGGCATAATATTCGGGATGCTCCTTGCCATATTTTTCGGCCGGGAGCAGGCGGTTGAATGTGTGCACCCACAGCTGTGAGGCAAACTCATCGCGGGGCTCCTCAAGCCGCATCCACCATCGGTATTCAGGATCGGTGTGCAGGGCATAGTTCTGCGACTGGCGGTAGCGGAAGGCCGGATTGTCAACTGTCTTCGTGTCGGCAAATGTCAAGTCGGGCGACGACGGGGCTGTAAACTCGCGTTCGCTCCAATAGTTGCACCCCGCATTGCGCTCAAGAAGAGAGATTGCACCATAAACGGCACCGCGCTGACAGCCGTTGAGATACAAGGCGCCTTTGTGAGGTGTCAAGGAGAATCCATCCTCCTTAACCGCATTGTTGTCGGCAGTTGAGGATATCACCAGGTCGTTGCGCTTAATCTTTCTGTCATTCACCATCGGCAGACTGGCTCCGGTGATCATTTCGGCCCATCGTTGCAACAGGGCAGCGGCTTCGCGGCTTTCGGCTATAGTGTCGGCCACCACAATTCGTCCCACCGGCTTATGGTTCTTGACGAGGTCAACAGCTTCCGCCAACGGTACGCAGATAATGGCGGCAAGCATCCACATAGCAAATCTTTTCATGGCTTTTGGTTATTTTAGGCAAAAATACAAAAATGTTTGTAACTTTGGCTTTATGAAACGGATTTTGGTATTTCTCATCATCGCTATTGTGATATTCTGTGCCGGAGGTGTTGTGGCGCTGAATGCCCGCACACTCGGTTCGCTCGTGTTTCTGTATGGCGGCGTGGCGGTTGCCGCTGTTGTAGTGAGCCGCTTGATAAAGGGCAGCGTAGGCCGCCTCACAGGCATAAGCCGCCCGTGGGTGTGCATGCTGCTGGCTGTGATAGCCTTGTATCCGACGATGCTCTGTGCCACATTGTGTGTCAACTATTTCGGAGCCGACAAAAGCAGCATCCATCAGCAACCTGCTGTGGTGGAGAAGGTTTACTATAAAATACGCCATCGCACCAAGCGCGTCGGACGGCGCACCATAACCACTGGCGAAACATACAAAGTGTGGTATGTGGATTTAAAAATCAACAGTTTGTGCACCAAGCAGTTTGGCGTCACCCAAACACAGTGGCGGCGGTATCATGCGGGCGACACCCTTAGTATAGATGTGGAGCGCGGTGCTCTCGGGCTCCCGGTCATCACCCGCTGGCAACCATGAAAAAACACAATGCTCTGTTCTGTTTCCCTATGATATGGCAAAAGCTGTCCGGATTTGAGGCGGACAGCTTTAGAGAAGATAAGTTAAATATGGATTTTGTGTAAAAAAACGGCTAAGTGGCGTTACGCTACAGCAAGGCCGGATAGTTCGTTATGCTTGCTGTTGACTTTGTTCTGAAGGTAGAGTGCCTTGCAATATACCACAAGGGTCATGATGCCAAGGGTGAGCGGGCCGAGGATGAACAATGTGAGCAGATAGGTGGATGGTTGCAATCCTTCCAATTCACCGTTGTTGGTCAAGTAGTTGTTGCAGCGGTTAATCCATTTGTATGTCCATACGATGCCATATATCCCTAAGGTGAGCACATTGAAAACAAGATAGAGCAAAAGACCGGTTGTGCTCTTGCCGTCAGCTTCGCAGGCAATGTTGGTTTCTTTGGCGAATGCATGAATCAGGTACCAGTTGTAGAATCCGAGTGTGATGAGGTTAAGGAAAAACGCTTTCCAAAAACCACGGTTGGTGCATAACATAATTGATGAATTAAGCTTGTCCTTTCAAGCTGTGATTTGTGAAACATGATAATTGATTTGCACAAAGATAATTGAAAGAAGTAAAATTACCCCCCCCCTATTGTTAATTTGCGTTAAAAGGATTTTGTTTGTAGCATAAAAATGCTGAGACATCGGCCTCAGCATTCTTTCTATAGTATATGTTGTGCATTTACTGCTCGGTGCCGGCAAATTCCATCAGGTAGGCTTTGATGAAGCCGTCGATGTCGCCGTCCATCACCCCGTTGACATCGGATGTCTGGAATCCGGTGCGGTGATCCTTCACGCGGCGGTCGTCGAACACGTAGCTTCTGATCTGGCTGCCCCACTCGATTTTCATCTTTCCGGCCTCAACTTTGGCCTGCTCCTGAAGTCGGTGCTGGAGCTCTTTGTCGTAGAGTATGGAGCGGAGTTGGCGCAGTGCGTTCTCTTTGTTCTTGGGCTGGTCGCGTGTCTCGGTGTTCTCAATCAGAATTTCCTCCTGCTCGCCTGTATAGGGATCGGTGAACTGGTAGCGCAGACGCACGCCCGACTCCACCTTGTTCACATTCTGACCACCGGCACCGCCGCTTCGGAATGTGTCCCACGATAGCAGCGCGGGTTCCACCTTCACCTCGATGGTATCGTCCACGAGCGGAGTGACAAACACTGATGCAAACGAAGTCATGCGCTTGCCCTGGGCATTGTAGGGAGACACACGCACCAGGCGGTGCACGCCGTTCTCGCTCTTGAGATAGCCGTAGGCAAAGTCGCCCTCCACATTGATGGTGCACGATTTTATGCCGGCCTCATCGCCGTCAAGGATATTGGCTATGGAGGTTTTGTAGCCGTGCTTCTCGCAGTATCTCAGATACATGCGCATCAGCATCGATGCCCAGTCCTGACTCTCGGTGCCGCCGGCGCCGGAGTTGATCTTGAGCACCACGCCGAGTTTGTCCTCCTCGCGGCGGAGCATATTGCGCAGTTCGAGTTTTTCAATCTTATCCAGCGCGTCGGCATACATCGCATCCAGTTCGGCCTCCTCCATGGCACCTTCTTTCACAAAGTCAAAGGCCACTTCGAGATCGTCCACTGCGCGTTCCACCTCCTCATACCCTTCAATCCAGGCCTGGAGATCCTTGATTTTTTTCATTTGGATTTGCGCTTCCTTCGGATGCTCCCAAAAGTCGGGCACATGGGTGCGCAACTCCTCTTCTTCTACTTCTATTTTCTTGCTGTCGATGTCAAAGATACCTCCTCAGCGCCAGCTTGCGCTCAAAAGTCTCTTTTAATTGTTCCTGAGTTATCATATGTTGAACTCTATATTGTGATGAATTAATTGATTAAGCGTACATGGCCTCGATCTCGCGGGCATAGCGGTTGTTGATCACCGGACGGCGGATTTTGAGGGTGTTGGTGAGCTCTCCGGCCTCCATGGTGAACTCCTGGGGGAGCAGGGTGAATTTCTTGATGCGCTCAAACCCGGCAAAGTTGCGCTGCAGGTTTTCGATTCTTTCGGCAATCATGGCGCGGATGTCGGCGTTTTTCACCAGGTCCTCCACGTTGCGATACCGGATATGCTTTTTCTTGGCATACTCCTTGAGCGCTTCAAATGCGGGGATGATGATAGCGGTCACATATTTGCGTTGATCGCCTATCACAGCCACCTGCTCTATGTATTTGTCTTCGCCAAGGCGGCTTTCAAGAGCTTGAGGTGCAATATATTTGCCGTTGGATGTTTTGAAAAGGTCCTTGATGCGTTCGGTGAGGATGAGTGCTCCGGATTCATCGATGCGTCCGGCATCGCCGGTGCGGAACCATCCGTCTTTGGTGAATGCTTCCTTGGTGGCCTCGGGTTTGTTGTAATAGCCGCGCATCACACTCGGGCCTTTGACGAGAATCTCGTTTTGCTCGCCTATCTTCACCTCCACGCCGGGCATCACTGTTCCCACTGTGCCGATCTCATACCCCACCTGAGGGTAGCAGGATACAGTGGCGGTGGTTTCCGACAATCCGTACCCCACCATCACATTGATGCCGCATGAGTGGAAAAATTCCACTATGTTGGCACTCAGCGGAGCGCCGGCTGTGGGGAAAATATTGCCATTTTCCACACCGATCACCTTTTGCATCGGCAGGAGCACATTCTTATAGAAGAACTGATATTTCTTCTCAACCCACCAAGGCGCTTTCTTGCCCAGACGGAGATACTCAAGGTTGCGTTTCTTTCCTGCCTTGAGGGCCTGGATGGCCATCCATTTCTTTATGGGGCTGAGGGTGGATATTTTCTCCTGAACAGCGGTGTAAACTTTCTCCCAGAACCTTGGCACGGAGCACATGCAGGTGGGACGGCGGGTGGCAACGGTGCGCTGTATGTCGTGGGGGTCGAGGTTTATCGACACTCTGATGCCGAGATACAGACACACATAGGTCCATCCTTTTTCAAATATGTGGCTCAGGGGCAGGAAGCAAACTGAGGTATCGTTGTCGCTCAGCGTGGTCAGGCGCTCCTTGTGCATGGGCAGGACGGCGTTGAAACACGAATGGGGGAGCACAGCTCCTTTGGGCTCGCCGGTGGTGCCGGAGGTGTAAATTATAGTGGCTATGTCTTCAGGCACAGCACGTTTGCGGCGTGCCTCAATTTCGCCAACACACATTGCCGATGCGCTCGCACCGAGCTTCAGCAGGTCGGCAAACGACATCGTGGTGGTGTCGCCTTTCTCCCGCATTACGGTATCATAGGTCACTATCTGCTTGAGTTTGGGGCATTTCTCTTTGGCTTTGAGAGCCATTTTGTATTGCTTCTCATCGCCCACCAGCAGGGTGGTGGCGTTGCAGTCATTGACAATGTATATCACTTGCTCAAGCGAGCTTGTGGAATATATCGACACGGGAGCCACACGGTTGGCGTAGGCGGCAAAGTCGGTTACAAGAATCTCCGGGCGGTTGGCTGAGAACACGGTGATGTTGTCACACTCCTTGATTCCCAGCAATTCAAAAGCGCAGGCCGCTTGGTTCACCATCTTTTCGAAATCAAGCCATGATGTGGGCTTCCATACCCCGTCAACAGGTGCTGAAAAAGCTTCTCTTGTACCATATTTGGCGGCTTGTGTTCCGATTAATTCGGTTAGTACGTTCGGCATAATATTTTCTCGAATGTTGTTGGGCGCAAAGGTACGCACAATCCTTACTTCTATAACAATCAGGGATGGTTAAAAGCACGTTGTGTTAACAAAAGTTAGAAAGATGCTGTTTGGCTTTCGTTCTTTTTAACTATTTTTTGCGGTTTGTGTACTTATTTCCTAACTTTGATAACGTAACTTTGCGGTCTATGACACCAAGAATCATCACATCCATTGCCTCGCTCGCGGCCATAGGAGCCATGAGCGCTGCCGACCGCCCCAATATAATATATATAATGTGTGACGATATGGGGTACGGCGACCTCGGTTGCTACGGTCAGCCTTACATCAGCACACCCAACATTGACTCGCTTGCCCGCTCGGGCATCCGCTTCACGCAGGCCTATGCCGGCAGTCCGGTGAGTGCGCCGTCGCGTGCATCCCTGATGACGGGTCAACATTCGGGTCATTGCGAGGTGAGGGGCAACAAGGAGTACTGGAGAGATGTGCCAATGGTGAAGTACGGCAACAATGAGGATTACTCCATTGTGGGTCAGCATCCATACGACACCGCCCATGTGGTCCTCCCTGAAGTCATGAAGTCGCTCGGATACAACACCGGTATGTTTGGTAAATGGGCCGGCGGCTACGAAGGTTCGCGCTCCACTCCCGACAAACGTGGTGTGGATGAATTCTACGGCTATATATGCCAGTTCCAGGCACATCTGTATTATCCCAACTTCCTCAACCGCTATTCCAAATCGCTCGGCGACACAGCTGTGGTGCGCGAGGTGATGGAGCAGAACATTCTCTACCCCATGTATGGCGAAGGGTATGAGAACCGCAAGCAGTATTCCGCCGACCTTATCCATCAGCGTGCCATGCAATGGATTGACAAGCAGAATGCCGATACTCCGTTTTTCGGAGTGCTGACATACACACTGCCGCATGCCGAGCTGGTTCAGCCTTCCGACAGCATCGTTGAGCATTATAAGCAGAAATTTGATCCTGACGGCACATACGATGGGAGTATATGGTCGCGCTACAATCCTGTGACTCATACACATGCACAGTTTGCCGCGATGATCACACGCCTTGACGCTTATGTAGGTGAGGTAATGGATCTGTTGCGCCGCAAGGGACTTGACCGCAATACTATACTGGTGTTTACAAGCGACAATGGCCCTCATGAGGAGGGTGGGGCAGATCCCACATTCTTTGGCCGCGACGGCAAGCTCAAAGGGTTGAAGCGTTCGTGTCACGAAGGTGGTATTCGGGTGCCGTTCATTGTGAGCTGGCCCGACAGGATTGCCGCCGGTCAGGAAAGCGACCATATTCTTGCTTTCTGCGATGTGATGCCCACTTTTGCCGAGGTGGCCGGGGTGGCTGATGTGTCGCAACGCTATGGCAACAAATCTCTTGCTGTGGACTATTTCGACGGCATATCATTCTATCCCACTCTTGTGGCATCGGGTGAGCAGCCGCAGCACGATTTCCTGTATTGGGAATTTGATGAAACTGACCAGATGGCTCTACGCCAAGGCCCGTGGAAGCTGATAGTGAAAAAAGGTGTGCCGGAGTTGTACAATCTTGACAACGATATTCATGAGGACACCAATTTGGCTGACCAATATCCCGACCGGGTGCGCTCGATGGTGGAGATAATTCTTCGTGAGCATACTCCTTCGGAGCATTTCAGTGTCACTCTACCCACGCTTTGATTTAAAATACCTTCAGATTGGGTAATATTCCCTGTCTCAACTCATGGATTGTGAATTGAACAGGCGGATGGAGAGGGCGGAACCGCCGTGGCCGGTGAGGCGCTGGGCTGCATAGATGGCGCGGAGTTTCATGGCAGTTTTGCCATTATGGCGTTCGAGCACTTCGCCGCGCAGCCGGGAGGCACTCTCTTTCTCTCCCTCGCGGGCATACATGGCTGCAAGAATCATCCGCCGGCACTCTATCCAGATGTGTGGCAATGAGTGCTCGGGGGAGTTGAAGTGTGAGTCGATGATGTTGAGCGACTTCTCGTGGAGTCCCAATCTGTCGCGATAGCATATTCCTGTCACGGAGTCCGCCGAGTGGGGATGAATCACCACCTGCGGGTCGCCGTGAAGTTTGCGCACCTCAGTGGAGGCGAGCAGAAGACGCACTCCCAACTCAAAATCGTTCCAGATGGCGCACTCCTTTTGCCAGCCGCCCACCCTGCGGACCAGTTCAGTGCGGATAGCCATGCGCTGCGTTGACAATGAGCAGTGAAACAGATGTCCGCGCATCACATTTTTGTCATCCACTCTTTTGGGATGGCACCAGCCGTCCTCATCCATCATGGTGGCGTCGAAATAAAGCAGTTCGCAATCAGGAAACGCTTTGATCTCCTTCACGATGTTGGCCAAATGTTGTGGCCGCATCTCATCGTCGGAGTCAAAAAACATGACCCATGGGGTGGCAACTACATCCAATCCGGCGTTGCGTGCCGCCGGAGCACCGACTTCGCTGCAGTGCAATATCTCTATTGTTGGTTCAAGGCCAGTGCGATTTTTGGCCCATGACTCTACCTTTGCCACCGTTGAGTCGGTTGAACCGTTGTCAACAACAATTATATGAAAATGGCTGTGTGTCTGGGCTGCCAGCGAGTCGAGGGTACGGAGCACAATGTCGGCGCGATTGCGCACCGGCACCACCACAGTGATCAGTTTGTCGGTTTCCATATTTGATTAACGCACCTGTGCGTGGCGATATTGTATTGGAAATACCGTGTGAATATGGTATATTTGTGGCATGAAAGCAGATGACTGCTCCAAAACCAGGCCGGTGGTGTCAGTGATTGTGCTCAGCTACAATCATGCCGCCACTGTGGCGCAAGCGCTTGACAGCGTGCTTGCCATGGCTTTGCAGTGCCCTGCTGTCGAGATAGTGGTGGGAGATGACGGCTCTACCGACGGATGCTATGAGATTTGTGCGGACTATGCTGCCCGCTATCCGGATATGATTCGGTTGATGCCGCGCTGCCCCAACATGGGGGTGGTGGAGAACTATTTCCGTTGCCTGCGGGAGTGCAGGGGAGAGTTTGTGACCGATTGTGCTGCCGACGACCGGAGGCTACCTGGCCAATGGCTCAAAAAGCAGATTGAGATGCTTCGCACCAACAGCTCGCTTGTGGCGGTGGGAAGCGACTGGGTGGAGCTGCGCAACGGTAAGGAGGTTTGCTCCGATGCCATGGCGCACCATGCACAGTGGCGGCAGACGGTTGAGGGGCGCACAATGCTCCTTGATGCGCTTGGCTCGGCTGGTTCGTTTCCGGTGCCGCTCACGTGTATGCTATATCGCCGCTCGGCTGTTGACGCTTCCAATCCCATGGTGTGCAATCCTCGGTTCGGGTGCGAGGACCTGCCTTTGGTGTGCGCACTCGGGGCTGCCGGGGATTTCGGTTTCGTGCCGGAACCGTCGCTGTTCTACATCGTTGACAGTGGCTCCATCAGCAATGCCGGCTCTCCGGCGCGGCTGCTGGGATTCTATTATAAGGCGTTGGTGTGCCGGCTCACGCTTGCCCCGTACTATCACGCCACTGCTCCGCGGGTCAGGTATTCCATAGACCATGGTTTGCGGTTTGTGGCCGGACTGGCTTTTGATTCCGGCAAGAGGGAATGGATTGAGAAAGTGAAGGGGCTGCTCCGCACCTACCCCTACCGTGTGCCGTTGGGTGTGCGCCTCAAGATGATGTGTGCCGGATGCCGTCCGTTGTGGCGATTATTTCTTGGCAGTGGCTCCCGCGAGGAGATGTCTTAAACAGAACCAGAAACTGTTTCCCGCTTTGTGGAGACGGTAGGCTTTCAGCGGCACTCTCAGCGGCCAGCTCGCGGGGTACCATCCTCTTATCAGATACCCCATCCCTTGCGCCGTGCGTGGGTCGGTGACTGGCCGGAACCCGGTGGTAGGTCCTGTGTGGGAGGTGATGGTTATCGGAAAGTAGCGACAGTTAAGGCCAAGACGCACTGCATCGAGCAAAAGTTTGTCGTCCTCTCCTATGGTGTACAGCGTGCCGTTAAGGCCAAACCGCTCGTCGTAGCGCAACCGGTTCAGGCATCTTTGCCTGATGGCCACCTCAAACGAGGTGAAAGTCAATCCTTTCGGAATTTTCCTGGTAATCGGAGCCTCATCGGCGGGGTATGTTTTATGGTCGCCTGAGTATTGAAACGAGGCGATATCCACCAACGGATTGGCATCCATGGTAAGGATCACGCTGCGCAGCTGTTGCGGAGTGTAAACGAGGTCATCATCGGCAATAAGAACAATCTCGGCCGAGCAATGGTCAAGCGCGTTGTTGCGGTTGGCCGCAAGTCCCTTGCCGCTGAACCGCACAATCTTCATGTCGCTGCGCATCAACTCCTGAGGAAGCGTGGCGCCGCCGTGTTCCTGCCACGACACCACATATCTCACACCTTCCACCTGAGGCAGTTGCATCGCACACACTCTCCCGATCCCTTCGGGGCGGAAAGTGGCTATGGCCACATCAAGCTTCATTTTAGATACTTGGCCAGCTTCACGGGGATGGTGCTCACCTGGTCGGCGCGGTCCACAAGATCGCCGTTGACAATGATGAAAGTGGAGGGGAGAGCTCTCACGTTGAAGTTGAGCAGGTTCTGCGGCTCGGTGGAGGGGCAGTAAACCGTGATCCAGGGGAGGTTGGCAGCCGCCTGCTTCCAGCTGATTTCGTCATCGTCAATCGCCACCTGATAAATCTCAAGACCTTGGGACTTATACTGCTGATAGATTTTGTTAAGCTCAATGTTCAGAGCCGGTGACTCGCTCGCAGTGTAGGCGGTGAAGTTGAGAAGCACCACCTTGTGCTTGTTGGCCACCTCCTGCAGGTCGTGCGCTTTGCCTTTGTTGTCCCACAGCTTCAGTGCCGGAAACGACATGGCTCCAGCCACGATAGTGTCGGGATTGGCGGAGCTGTAGGGCATTGATGCGCGGTGCAGAAGATAGATTTTTTTGAGATACTCGGTGCGTGGGTCGTTGGGGCGGTCGCGGTCGTAGGCGTTTGCCACCGCGCCAATCACTCTCAGGTCGCTGCGGCTCTCGGGGTCAAACACCGGCAGTCCGCCAATCTGTTTGTTGACAATATAGTATGCCACGATGCCGCTTGGATCCTGAAGCATGAGCTGTGCCAGTTCGCGCTTCAAGGCTGAGTCGGCCACTGTGGCCACAGCGCCTTTGGTGGCGGCAGACTGCATCAGTTTGTGGTCAACATCGGTGATAATCTCGGCCGACTTCGAGCCTTCCAGCTTGTAGCCACCCGAAAAGTTGATGGTGTTGGCTCTGAGGGTAAGCGACTCAATGCTGTCAATGGGCACATAGATATGCTGTCCGTCCAGTGACAAACGGTAAATCTCCGGGTGACCGGCAGCATCGTGGGTGAGCTCAAAACCACCGTCGGCTCCTATCATCACGGTGTCCACAGGATGCCAGCCGAAGCTGTTGGGTACTTCGAGCACCATCGAGCTGTTTTCGGCACCTTGCACAGTGCCTTTTACTTTCCATTGCGGTGTGCGTGAGCAGGATGCTCCTATTATGGCTGCAGTGGCCAAAGCTGTGATATATAGTGTGATATGTTTCATAATCTACTCGGTGTGATGTTTAGTGGCCACAAAGTTAATCTTTTTTTCACAAGAGCACGTGACCAAGGTGCAAAATATTTTGTACCTTTGCATATTGCACATATTCTACACTTGCAGATGACTGAAGATATTGAAATAGATGTTCCGGCTTCCGATGTCCCCGACAGCGGCATCGACAACTATGGTGAGGACGCCATTGTAACCCTTGATTGGAACGAGCATATTCGTCGCCGTCCGGGTATGTACATTGGTAAGCTCGGCGACGGGTCCAGTTCCGATGATGGCATTTATGTGCTTCTCAAAGAGGTACTTGACAATGCTATAGATGAATATATGATGGGGTTTGGAAAACAAGTTGATGTCACTGTCACCGACTCCACCGTCACTGTTCGCGACTATGGCCGCGGCATCCCGCTGGGCAAGCTCGTGGAGGCGTCGTCGCGCATGAACACCGGAGGCAAGTACGACAGCAAGGCGTTCAAGAAATCCGTGGGCCTCAACGGCGTCGGTATCAAGGCGGTGAATGCCTTGTCAATTGATTTCATGATTCAGAGTGTGCGGCAGGGCAAGCTCAAGCGCGTGCAATATTGCCGTGGCGCCGTGGTGGAGGAGACTCCTGTGGTTGACACCGGGGAACCGGATGGCACCATGGTGCAGTTCACCCCCGACAGCGAGGTGTTCCGCGACTACCACTATCATGACGAGTTCATTGTTCCGCTGCTCAAAAACTATACGTTCCTCAACACCGGACTCGCAATCTATTTCAACGGACAGAAGTTCATCAGCCGCAAGGGATTGCTCGACCTTTTGGCGGAGAATATGACCGGGTCGCCGCTCTATGAGCCGATACATCTCCTCGGTGAAGATATAGAGGTGGCCATCACTCATGCCAACCAGTATGGCGAGGAGTACTATTCATTTGTCAACGGCCAGTACACCACTCAGGGCGGCACTCATCTCACTGCGTTCAAAGAGGCAGTGTCGCGCACCATCAAGGAGTTTCTCGGGCGCGCTTCGCTGGAATACAGCGACATCCGCAGCGGCATTGTGGCCGCTGTGTCGCTCAAGGTGGAGGAGCCGGTGTTTGAATCGCAAACCAAAACCAAGCTCGGCTCACGCGATATGGCTCCCGACGGGGTGACTATTGCCAAATATGTGGGCGATTTTATCAAAAAGGAGCTTGACAACTATCTCCACCGCGACCGTGCCACGGCTGAAACAATCCAGCGCAAGGTGATTGAGAACGAGCGCGAACGCAAATCCATGGCTGTGGTCACGAAAAAAGCCCGTGAACAGGCCAAGAAAATCAACCTGCACAATAAGAAGCTGCTTGACTGCCGTGTGCACCTCAATGATGCAAAGGGCGACGAGGAGCGCAAGCTCGCTTCCTCAATCTTCATCACCGAGGGCGACTCCGCCACAGGGTCAATCACCAAAATCAGGAATGTGGAGACTCAAGCGGTGTTCTCCCTCCGGGGCAAGCCTAAAAACACTTACGGCAAAACCAAGAAGATGGTGTATGAGAATGAGGAGTTCAATCTGCTGCAGGCAGCATTGAACATTGAGGACGGTCTTGACGGGTTGCGCTACAACAATGTGATTATCGCCACCGATGCCGATGTTGACGGGATGCACATCAGGTTGCTGCTGCTCACGTTCTTCCTCCAGTTTTTCCCCGACATGATCAAGCGCGGGCATGTTTATATTCTCCAGACACCGCTGTTTCGTGTGCGCAACAAGAAAACAGCCAAGCGCACCGGTGGCAAACGAACCAAGGGCGAGGAGACATACTACTGCTACTCCGACGAGGAGCGCCGCAACGCTATTGCAAAACTCGGTGCCAATGCCGAAATCACGCGATTCAAAGGGCTTGGCGAAATATCGCCCGATGAGTTCCGCGACCTCATCGGACCCGATATGCGTGCCGACAAGGTGTCGCTCCACAAGGAGGACGGGGTGGCCGAGTTGCTGCGGTTCTATATGGGCAAGAACAGCCTCGAGCGACAGAATTTTATCATTGACAACTTAGTGGTGGAAGATGACTCCGAAATTATCTGATTCTCAGTCTGTGGCCCTGTTCGCAGGCTCATTCAACCCGTTTACCCGCGGCCATCTCGACATTCTGCGCCGCGCTCTGAGGATATTCCACCGTGTGGTGGTGTGCGTGGGGTATAACGCTGACAAGCTCCATGCCTCGTCGGCCGAGTTGCAGGAGCGTGTTGACCGCATCAAGCGTGTGGTGGGCAATCACCCCTGTGTGGAGGTGGTGGCTTATTCCGGGCTTACCATCGATGCTGCCCGCCGGTATGGTGCCACGGCTCTGCTCCGCGGGGTCCGCTCGGTAAGCGATTTTGATTATGAAAGCCGCATGGCCGACATCAACCGCCGCCTGTCAGGCTTAGACACGGTGTTGCTGCTTGCCGACCCGCAATGGTCTGCGGTCAGCTCTTCGGTGGTCCGCGAACTTATGACATACGGCTCGGATGTTTCCGCTTTTCTACCTAACGATAACGAATTATGACTTATAAACCTTATATCATCCTGCTCCTCGCGCTCGCTTCGCTGCTTCCGGCCGAGGCCGAGGAGTTGAATTTCTCACCCCGGCAGAAACTGTCGATGGTTGAGAATATCATCGAGAATTTCTATGTGGACTCTGTCAACGCTGACCATATCGTGGATGAGGCTATTGTGGCAATGCTGAAAACCCTTGACCCACATTCGCAATATTCCGACCGCGAGGAAACAAAAGCCCTCACGGAACCGCTGAAAGGCAACTTCTCCGGCATCGGCATACAGTTCAATATGCTCAACGACACGCTCTATGTGATTCAGCCTGTGGCCGGAGGCCCATCGGAGAAAGTCGGGATTCTTGCCGGCGACCGTATCATTGCCGCCGACGACACCGTCATCTCAGGCATGAACCTCAAGAATAGTGCCATACAGAAAATTCTGCGCGGCCCCAAAGGGAGTACGGTCCGTGTTACCGTGCTCCGCAAAGGTGTGCCCGAATTTCTGGAGTTCAACATCGTGCGCGATGATATCCCTATCTACAGTATCGATGCCGCTTATATGGCCAATGACAGCGTGGGGTTCATCAAGCTCACCCGCTTCGCAGAAACCACCGGCCAGGAGATGCTTGACGCCATAGCCAAGCTCAAGCGCAAAGGGATGAAACGGTTGATTCTCGACCTCGAGGAGAATGGTGGCGGGTATCTGTCCGCTGCCTTTGATGTGGCTTCGATGTTTCTCAACAAGGGCGATCTGGTGGTTTACACCAAAGGGTCGCGCATGGAGCCCCGCTATTTCAAAACCGAGCAGAAAGGTCCATTGGCCGATATGCCTGTTGTGGTGATGGTCAACCAATATTCCGCATCGGCGAGTGAGATTGTCAGCGGTGCCATCCAGGACAACGACCGCGGTGTGATTTCAGGGCGCCGCACCTACGGCAAAGGGCTTGTTCAGCGCCCGTTCCCTCTCCCCGACGGCACCATGGTGCGCCTCACGATCCAGCGCTACTACACCCCATCCGGACGCTGCATACAGAAACCATACGCCGAGGGTAAGGATGAGGAGTACAGAAACGAAACATATTCGCGATTGTCGTCGGGCGAGCTGATGAGCGCTGACAGCATCCATATCCCGGATTCGCTGATGTTCCGCACGCTGCGTGTAGGGCGCCCGGTGTATGGCGGCGGTGGCATTATCCCCGACAATTTTGTGCCGGTTGACACTTCCTACTATTCCGCCTACTATCGCGACCTTGTGGCGAAAGGACTTATCAATCGCGTTGCCACCGAATATGTGGATGCCCATCGCAAGGAGCTGCGCAAGAAGTATCGCAATGAATCGCAGTTTGTTGACGGATTCCGCGTGTCGGATGAAATGCTCCGCAAGCTGATTGATTCGGGCACCAAGGAAGGTGTGGAGTACAATGAAGAGCAGTATCTCACTTCCAAGCCTATCATCGAGCTTATAATAAAAGGTATCATCGGACGCGATATATTTGAGCAATCCACCTATTTCCGGGTGGTCAATCCGATATCGCCCAACTATCGCGAGGCTTTACGTATCATAACAACGCCTTCGGAATACGACAGCTATCTGCAGGCACCGCAATCTTGACGCCCGGTATGAACCATAGCAAAGTTTGTCATATCATTGTGGCGGCAGGGAGTGGCTCCCGCTTCGGCGGTGCCCTTCCCAAGCAGTTCTGCAACCTCCACGGACGCCCTCTGCTCATGACCACCATCGAGCGGATGAGGGAAGTGTCGCCCGAAGCTTCGATTCTCCTTGTACTCAACGAAGGATTTGTGGACCTGTGGCTTGACAAATGCCGCGAGTCGGGGTTTGAGTCGCCCGATATTGTGGTAGGCGGCATCACCCGTTGGCACTCGGTGCGCAACGCTCTTTCGGCTCTGCCCGAAGGTGTGGATGTGGTGACGGTGCACGATGGAGCCCGTCCGGTTATCACCCGCTCTCTGGTCCGTGCTGTGGTTGGAGCGGTGGAGGATGGTGCCGATGGCGCTATCCCTGCGGTGGCGGTCACTGATTCCATCCGTCAGCTTACGCCGGACGGCGGTTCGCAAGCTGTGGACCGCGCTTTGTTCCGGGCCGTTCAAACTCCCCAGGGGTTTCGTGCCGATGCGCTGTTGCAGGCCTATTCGCATGATTATCGTCCGGAGTTCACCGACGATGCCTCGGTGATGGAGTTCGCCGGATTCAGGCATATAGCCCTGGTGGAGGGGAATGCTGCCAATATCAAAGTCACTCACCATTTTGATATGGCCGTGGCGGCCATGTTGCTTGATGTCACGCCTGCGAGCCACTGACATAAAGTTTCTCAAGGGGGTGGGTCCCAAGCGTGGCGAGTTGCTGACCAAGGAGCTCGGTATCGCCACCTGCCATGACTTGCTGTGTCATTTTCCGTCGCATTATGTGGACCGCACCTCTATATATAGTATATCATCCTTCACTGGCGACATGCCTATGGTGCAGGTCAAAGGATGCTTCGTCAATTTCACTCTGCAGGGCGAAGGAGCTAAAACGCGCCTGGTGGGGCTATTCTCAGATGGAGAGCGTACAATGGAGGTGGTGTGGTTCCGGCGCATCAGGGAGATTAAAGGTGCCTATCAGCCAGGCAGGCAGTATGTGCTGTTTGGAAAGCCGTCGGAGTTCAACGGGCATTGGTCGATGGTGCACCCTGAGGTGGACTCGGTGAGTTCCGCCGCCGCTGCCACTGGATTGCGCGGCGTTTACCCGCTTACGGAAAAGCTACGCCAGCGAGGGGTGACATCCCGCACTCTGTTTCAGTACGAGCAGAATCTCCTCACAGCCTTCGGTGGGTACATCACTGAAACACTTCCCACGGAGCTCGTGGAGCGTCTGCGGCTGATGCCAAAACGGTTGGCGTATGAAACAATCCACAATCCGCGCAATAACGATGAACTGCAGAAAGCCCGCTTCCGGCTGAAATTCGAGGAGCTCTACTATCTTCAGCTCAACATCCTGCGCTACAGCCGCTCGCGTGCCTACAGTGTGCAGGGGATGAAATTTCCGGTTGTGGGCCGGTTTTTCCATGCTTTCTATGAGCAATGTCTGCCTTTTGAACTCACTGGAGCGCAGAAGCGAGTGATCAAGGAGATTCGTGCCGATATGCTCACCGGGAGGCAGATGAACCGTCTGCTTCAGGGAGATGTGGGGAGTGGTAAAACTCTTGTGGCTCTGCTATGTATGCTTATAGCGGTGGACAATGGTGCCCAGGCGTGCCTTATGGCTCCTACTGAAATCCTTGCCACCCAGCACTACGACACCATACGCTCCATGGCGGCTCAGGTGGGGGTGAATGTGAAGCTTCTCACCGGCTCCACACCCAAGCGCGAGCGCGAGGCTATCCATGGAGCTCTCGTTGACGGGTCGTTGCATATTCTCATCGGCACCCACGCTGTGATCGAGGATAATGTGGTGTTCCGCAATCTTGGCTTTGTGGTTATTGACGAGCAGCATCGGTTCGGTGTGGCCCAGCGTGCAAGGCTATGGAAGAAAAATCTGGTTCCACCCCATGTGCTTGTGATGACTGCCACTCCCATTCCGCGCACTTTGGCCATGACAGTGTATGGCGACCTTGATGTGTCGGTGATTGACGAGCTGCCACCGGGCAGAAAACCGGTCAACACCATTCTGCGCTACAGCGATAAGCGTCTGGATGTGTACCGCTTCATTGCTGGCGAGCTTGCCAAGGGACGACAGGTGTACATTGTGTATCCGCTCATCAAGGAGAATGAAAAGGTGGATATGCGCAGTCTTGAAGAGGGGTATGAGCAGGTAAAGGAGGTGTTCCGCAACTACAAGGTGGCATACGTTCACGGTCAGCTTAAGCCGGCTGAGAAAGATTACCAGATGAGCCTTTTTGTGTCGCACCAGGCGCATATCCTTGTGGCAACCACTGTGATCGAGGTGGGCGTGAATGTGCCCAACGCATCGGTTATGGTGATTGAGAATGCCGAGCGGTTTGGCCTGTCGCAGCTCCATCAGCTCCGCGGCAGGGTGGGGCGTGGAGCCGACCAGAGCTACTGTGTGCTCATGAGCAAGCCGCAGCTGTCCAAAGACACCCGCAAGCGTTTGGAAATCATGACTTCCACCACCGACGGATTCCTTGTGGCCGAGGCCGACCTCAAGCTCCGCGGCCCGGGCGATATTGAAGGTACCCTGCAAAGCGGCACCGCGCTCGACATGAAGATTGCCAACCTTGCTACCGATGGGCGTATTGTCCAGCTGGCTCGCGATGAGGCCGAGCGCACACTTGAGGCTGATCCCGGCCTCCGACAGCCCCGGCATGCGCCTTTGGTGGCCGAGATGAAGGCGCTCTTCGCCAAAGCAATTGACTGGAGCATGATCAGTTGAATGTTAATTTATGTGAGCTTTTAAATACAATAATTAACACGATTTTAACGGTTAAAAATCCCCAAACTATCTTACACATTATTTCACTTAATTTCACACACGGAATTAATTTAGTGAGAATCAGTGTAATAACTCATAGATGATGTTACAATCGTGTTAATTTATCCGTTTTGAAATTTATAACATTTGGGAGCGCAACATAAAATTCTTATCTTTGAATGTCATTCAATGACAAACGTGAAAAAACCTTATACACCATGCAGCAAACATTAGTGATACTCAAGCCCTCAGCAATAGCGCGTGGCTTTATTGGCCCTATCTTGGAGCGTTTTCAGCGCAAGGGGTTGATTATATCCGGTATGAAAATGATGCAGCTTGATGAGCAATTGCTCCGCGAGCACTACGCACATCTCGTTGACCGCCCCTTTTTCCCTCTCCTTTTGGCATCCATGATGGCCACCCCGGTTATTGTGCTTTGTCTCAAGGGTGTTGACGCAATCCGCGTTGTACGTCTCATGACCGGAGCCACTAATGGTCGCGAAGCTCTCCCCGGCACAATCCGCGGTGATTTCAGTGTCAGCGGTCAGGAGAATGTGGTTCACGCTTCCTCAAGTGTTGAGGACGCCGAGGCCGAAATCCACCGTTTCTTCCGTGAGGAAGAACTGTTTGACTGGACTCCCCAGAATGTGCGCTTTATTTATTCACCCGATGAGCTGTGTGATTAATCTCTCCAATATCCTTTAATCATGAATTTTTCTTGTAAATCATTATTTCTTTCACTCGCAGCGGTGCTGATGGCAGCCCCCGGCTTCGCTCAGTTTCGTCTGCCCACCACACACAACGCGCAGCATAAGGACCTCATAGCCCACCAGCGTCCCGCCGGTGCCGCTGCCAAGTCCATCTCCTCCATGAGCTATCTTGAGGATCTGCGCAAGCGTGAGGCTATGCAGGACAATGAGATCTATACCGAATACTGGGGCAGTCAGGCTGTAAATCCCTACAAAGGTCTTGAGATTCCCGCCACCGCCAATATCGATGTGTCGGGATATGTGGCTCCTGTGAAGGGCGCTGTCACATCCAAGTATGGCTATCGTCCCCGTTTTGGTCGCGTGCATCGCGGCATGGACCTTCGTCTCAATATCGGCGACACCGTTGTTGCCGCGTTTGACGGCAAAGTGCGCCTCACGAAGTACGAAGCCCGCGGCTACGGCTACTATGTTGTGGTTCGCCATGACAACGGTATGGAAACCGTTTACGGCCACCTGTCGCGCTTCCTTGTACAGCCCGACCAACGTGTGCGTGCAGGTCAGCCTATTGCACTCGGTGGCAACACCGGACGCAGTACCGGTCCGCACCTCCATTTCGAGACCCGCTATCTCGGCGTTGACATCAACCCCGAAGCTATCATTGATTTTGAAAACTATGTGCCCCACAAGGATGTGTTTGTGTTTGACAAGGCAACGCACCAGGTGGCGCAGAAATACGGCCCCGCAAAGAAAAGCTACAAACGCTCCAAAACCACCAAGCGCAAGAGCAGCAAAGCTACCGCTTCAAAGAAAAAGCGCAAATCGCGCCGCCGCTAAGAAGATTTCAAGAGAGTTGTCAAGATTTGAACTGCACCCCAAAAGTTTTGTGCTAACTTTTGGGGTGCAGTTCAGTTTACAATGAGGGCTTTATATCCGAGGACGACTTCGCCAGGCACATCGTCGAGGAGTGCTACGACCTCGAAAGGGTGATGGGAGGCCTCTCCCTCCAAGGGATTTTCCGCAAGGAAAGGCTCTTTTTTATTTTTTCTTTTGCGCTCGCTTAGATAACCAGTATAGTATTGGTAGATAGATAATTGAAAATACAACACCTTGAACAATAGTCCTCGGATCAAAATTTGAAGTGCCGTCAAAAATCCAATTAAGAATCCAGCGCACTAATACCAAGCAGAAAGTAAGGGCTATGAATGAGACTATTGCTATTAAAATATTTTTGAGCAGAGATGAAGAATTGCGGGTCATAATTCAATGATATTTTAGACCGCAAATTTACTAATTGTTCTTGGAATAGCTGTCTTTTCCGCCGCTAATATATAGCGGTAAGTTTACGGAAACGTAAATCATCGCAACTATGGCTAAGACAGCATATAACATCCAACCCAAAGGCTATGTCGGCGGTGCCGACTTCGACCATGTGATTATCGACTGGTTCGCCACCGGGCTGTCTATCTCTGCGGCCTTCAAGCAGCACGGAAATGTCTGCGTCCACTTCATCAGCCTCAATGCCTCTGCCGCAACCATCGGTTCTTGCTGCGCAAGCGACTTCGTCGATGACGCTTGGCGCGGCCCGCATCAGCATTGATGCCGGGGCTATGTATCTCGTTCACAAATGCTCTATGTGTTTTCAAATATCTACGGACCTGTGATTCCGAGGATGGGTGAAAAAAAAGAAAACCGCAATTGGCTATATTTAGCCAATTGCGGTTTTCAAAAGTGTCCGAAATGAGACTCGAACTCACACGATCCAATGATCACTACCCCCTCAAAGTAGCGCGTCTACCAATTCCGCCATCCGGACATT
>ENA-OZES01000223-OZES01000223.1-human-gut-metagenome-genome-assembly--contig:-NODE-223-length-39475-cov-19.655682_pt1 | contig 39475 bp, 34 predicted proteins | sample MGYA00245068_ERZ653609 | MGnify/ENA primary metagenome ERZ653609 (study PRJEB26926, sample SAMN06164898) | human gut metagenome | biome: ENVO:00009003; feature: ENVO:2100002; material: ENVO:00002003... | reverse complement strand
TACTGGTTCGCTATCGGTCTCTCGGTAGTATTTAGCCTTACGGGATGGTCCCCGCGGATTCGGCCAGGATTTCTCGTGTCCCGGCTTACTCAGGTGCCGTCTCCGATGGCCAAAGGTTTTCGCGTACGGGGCTTTCACCCGCTGCGGCCCGACTTTCCAGACGGTTCCGCTAACCTCTGACTGTTCGTTTGTTGACGGTCCTACAACCCCGCACGACGCGTTGCCACGTCTGCGGTTTGGGCTGTTGCGCGTTCGCTCGCCGCTACTTGCGCAATCACTGGTTTGTTTTCTCTTCCTCCGGGTACTTAGATGTTTCAGTTCCCCGGGTTCGCCTCTGCCATTCGGCAGATGCCGGAGTCGCCTCCGGCGGGTTGCCCCATTCGGATATCCGCGATTCAATGGATATTTGCTCCTACTCGCGGCTTTTCGCAGCTTGTCACGTCCTTCTTCGCCTCCGAGAGCCTAGGCATCCTTCATGCGCCCTTCTCTCCTTTCCTTTAACGATTCTTCGCCGAAAACTCTTTTCCAAGACTTTGCCTCGTGTCCTTCATCCCTCCCTTGCGGGCGGAACTTCCGGACGGCGATCTCGTTTGCTTCGCGGACTTGCTTGCGCGCGTCCGCTGTTGCGTTGCAGATTCTTTGAGTTTTCTTGTTTGCTCGTAGTTGAACTCTTCATTCAACTTCTGCTTCCATCATGTCAATGTCCTCTCCTTTTTGAGTGGAGAATAACGGATTCGAACCGTTGACCCCCTGCTTGCAAAGCAGGTGCTCTAGCCAGCTGAGCTAATCCCCCGGTCAATAGACTTTTTATCGAGCAGCACTCGCTTTCGCTTGTCACATATTATATGAGTTACCATATATCATATGAGGCGTATCCTCTGTCGTCGTTTCCACTGTCAGGAAAACATCCTTCAAGCAGGGCCGGAGCTTTCGCTGCTCCGTTGCTTGGCTATCCTTTCGTTGCGGGGAAAGCTGCGTCGGGGCCACCTTGCGATGGGCGCGCCTTTTCCAGAAAGGAGGTGTTCCAGCCGCACCTTCCGGTACGGCTACCTTGTTACGACTTAGCCCCAGTCACCAGTTTTACCCTAGGGCGCTCCTCGCGGTTACGCACTTCAGGTACCCCCGGCTCCCATGGCTTGACGGGCGGTGTGTACAAGGCCCGGGAACGTATTCACCGCGCCATGGCTGATGCGCGATTACTAGCGAATCCAGCTTCACGGAGTCGGGTTGCAGACTCCGATCCGAACTGAGACAGGTTTTCGGGTTCCGCTCCCTGTCGCCAGGTGGCTTCCCTCTGTACCTGCCATTGTAACACGTGTGTCGCCCCGGACGTAAGGGCCGTGCTGATTTGACGTCATCCCCGCCTTCCTCGCAGCTTGCGCCGGCAGTCCCGACAGAGTCCTCTGCTTGACCAGTTAGCAACTGTCGGTAGGGGTTGCGCTCGTTATGGCACTTAAGCCGACACCTCACGGCACGAGCTGACGACAACCATGCAGCACCTTCACATCTGCCTTACGGCTAATCTGTTTCCAAATTATTCAGATGCAATTTAAGCCCGGGTAAGGTTCCTCGCGTATCATCGAATTAAACCACATGTTCCTCCGCTTGTGCGGGCCCCCGTCAATTCCTTTGAGTTTCACCGTTGCCGGCGTACTCCCCAGGTGGAATGCTTAACGCTTTCGCTGTGCCACCCAATCCTCACTCGGACCGGACAGCTAGCATTCATCGTTTACTGTGCGGACTACCAGGGTATCTAATCCTGTTCGATCCCCGCACTTTCGTGCCTCAGCGTCAGTTGAGCGCCGGCAGGCTGCCTTCGCAATCGGGGTTCTGCGTGATATCTATGCATTTCACCGCTACACCACGCATTCCGCCTGCTTCTCGCTCACTCTAGACCGCCAGTTTCAACGGCTTTACGGGGTTGAGCCCCGACTTTTGACCGCTGACTTGATGGTCCGCCTACGCACCCTTTAAACCCAATAAATCCGGATAACGCTCGCATCCTCCGTATTACCGCGGCTGCTGGCACGGAGTTAGCCGATGCTTTTTCTCCGGGTACTCTCCCTGTCCGCTCGCAAGCGAACCATTGCTCCCCGGCAAAAGAGGTTTACGACCCTTAGGGCCTTATTCCCTCACGCGACTTGGCTGGTTCAGGCTTCCGCCCATTGACCAATATTCCTCACTGCTGCCTCCCGTAGGAGTTTGGACCGTGTCTCAGTTCCAATGTGGGGGACCTTCCTCTCAGAACCCCTACGCATCGTCGCCTCGGTGGGCCGTTACCCCGCCGACTAGCTAATGCGCCGCATGCCCATCCGTCACCGGAATGAATTCCTTTGACCGGTGGGAGATGTCTCCCTCCGGTGTTATGGAGTATTAGGCGGAATTTCTCCCGGTTATCCTCCTGTGACGGCCAGGTTGCATACGTGTTACTCACCCGTGCGCCGGTCGCCGGCAGGTAAAGGCAAGCCTTTACCTCCGCTGCCCCTCGACTTGCATGTGTTAAGCCTGTCGCTAGCGTTCATCCTGAGCCAGGATCAAACTCTTCGTTGTTGTTATCTTGTTTTTCTTTATTTCTAAAGTTGGTCGGAAATGCAGGCGGCTGACCGCCGCTGCTTCCTTCCTCCGTCAAGAGTCCAACCGCGCTTTGAAATCGATTTCGTCCCGGCCCGGCTTTCGCCATGATAAAGTATTGTGTCGTAGATTTGGAATTTGACAGAGCTTTTGTTCGTCCTCAGGCGTCAGCCTTGCGACCGGGCCCTTCGGACAGCTCTTGTACTACTTATATCGTTGATGCAAATCTTTCAATGTGCTCTCTTCTTCAGGCCGCCGGAGCGCTTGCTCCGGAACAGCTCCGCAAAGTTACGGACAATTTTGAAACTACCAAATTTTTCGGCGAGTTTTTAACAAAATTTTGCTTCCTTGCGGCGAACCAGCTGCCGGGCTTCTTTGTTCTAACCCTTCTGCAGGCCCCTCCGGGCCGGTTGGTTTCCTAAAGCGGGTGCAAAGGTACGCACTTTCTTAATCCCCTCCAAATTTTTCGACAACTTTTTTTCAAAAAAATTTCGCCGCGCCAGAATATCTTCAGAAAATCCGCCAGAAAATCGACACCGAAAACCGGCAATAAAACAATAGAGCCGCAGAGCTTCCCGGCCATGACACAGGACAAGACCAGAGCTGAAGCCCGGAGCGCAGATAAATCTGCAGGTGCCGACGGAAATTTCCGGACTTAAACATTTCGGAAGGGATTGGCGGATTTCTCTATTGCAACAGGAATTGCCGGACTTCACCATTATGGAAGGGATTGGCTGATTTCACCATTACAAAGGAGAAAACGGACAACCCGGAAGGCGAAAAGGGACAATATCGCGGCGTATCGGATAAAAGCCGTATGATGTTTTCTTGCGAAATTTGCCAATGAAAAAAGTCAGACAGCAGAAAAGGTTGTTCAAACCATTCCTAAAAAAGGATTCATTAAACATCTAAATCACAAAGCGCCATGGGAACTTCTCAGCGACCATATAATCCGGACGGCCGGATAAAAACCATCTCCATAAAGGATATAGAGGGAAAAGCATATATGGCAGACTATGTCGACGAGTACGTGATGTGCGGCAACAGTCTGGCCGACGTAATGGGAGGCGAGGAATGCATCCGTGTGGCGTTCTGCCTGATAGTGTTCTGCACAGAAGGGCGGCTGGAGATAACGGTCAACAACGTTGTCTACAGGCTGCAGCGCGGCGACATGCTGACGTGCCTGCCAACTTCGATAATAAGCGACGCTATGCTCAGCAATACCCACCGTGTAAAAGTGTTCGGATTCTCGCCGGCCTTCATGGAGGGCCTCCTTGTGGGAGAAGGAAAGGTTGAAAGCATTGTGGAATATGTGCGTGAATCGCCACTGCGATCGGTATCGGCCACCCAGCTTGACTCAGACGTGCTGATGCTCTACGGCAACATAATATCGCGCAAGGCCGCCGACTCCGCCCGATGCTTCAAAAGAAAGATCATGCAGGGGATATTCGCCGCCTTTTTCTGCGAGATAATGACCGAGATGGCCGGACGTCTTACCGAGAGCCACAGCAATTCCGGAGAAATGCGGCGCGCCACCATTGTGTGCAAGAACTTCATCAAAGCCGTAGCCACCGACGACGGAACGCACCGCTCGGTAGGCTACTACGCCGACCGGCTGTGCTACTCATCGAAATATCTCTCACATGTAGTGAAAAGTGTGAGCGGCCGCACAGCGACATCGTGGATCAACGACCACACGATAGAAATCGTAAAGCATCATCTCCGCCACTCGGACAAATCCGTTAAGGAGATTGCCGACGCGATGGGATTTCCCAACCTGTCGTTTTTCGGCAAATACGTAAAGCGCCATACGGGCCTGTCGCCCGTGGCCTACCGCAACCATAAGCCCGAATAAAGGCAGCCTACAGCTACCCCAACACCCCAGCCACTTCCGATGAATATCCGAAGAATAGTCCGTTGTGTCCTTCCGGCAACCGCAGCATTGCTGCTGTTCCCTGCATGCGACATGCTTGTCAGTCATCCATACGACGTACACGTGACCGGAGAAAAGAACCTCACGGAGAAGAATATAGCCCTGATTACCGAGGCCATGCGCGGGCGCACGTCGATGCGCTTCGCCGTGATTTCCGACACCCAGAAATGCTACGACGAGACCGCCGATGCCGTAGAAGCAATCAACGCGCGCGGCGACATAGATTCCCTGCTCCACGGAGGCGACCTCACCGACTACGGCGCCACCAAGGAATTTCTCTGGCAACGCGACATTCTAAACGGGCTGGCGATGCCCTACGTGGCCGTAATCGGCAATCACGACTGCCTGGCCACGGGGATGGAGGCCTACCGGGCGGTGTTCGGCGAGCTGAACTTCGCGTTCACAGCCGGCAACACCCGCTTTCTATGCCTGAATACCAACGCGCTGGAGTTCGACTCCTCGGAGCCGGTGCCAGACTTCGGGTTCATACGCCGCGAAGTGGCAAACGCCAGGGGCGCCGGAATAGAAAAGACCGTTGTGCTGATGCACGCGTGCCCCGGCAGCGAGCAGTTCAACAACAACGTGGCGGAAGAATTCCAGGCACTCATCCGGGAGATGCCGGGTCTGCAGATGTGCGTCTACGGCCACGGTCACAACGTAAGCGCCGACGAATTTTTCGGCGACGGAGTGATGTACTACCAGTGTGCCACGGTTGCCAAGCGGAGCTACCTCGTGTTCACCCTCAACGCGGACGAAAGCTATGAATATCAAGTCGTGGAGTTTTAAGGCGTTGCTTGCAGCAGTACTTCTTGCAGCGCAAGGTGCTGCTGCCATCGACCTGCGGCCGCGCAGCGTGGCCGTGCAGTCGGGAGGCGGGATGGGCGCCGTGTCGGCCGGAGCGGGGTGGATCTACGGCACCAAGGAACGCTTCGAGACGGAGCTGTTCGTGGGCTACGTACCGCGCTATGATTCCTCGGCAGCCAAAGTTTCGCTCGCTCTGAAGGAGAATTTCGTGCCATGGAACGTGCATCTGAAAGGAAACATCTATCTGCGGCCGCTCACCACGAGTTTCTATCTGACAACCGTAGTCAGCAAAAAATTCTGGGTAAAGCAACCCGACCGATACGAAAAGGGGTATTATGTGCTGCCGACCAAAGTAAGGCTCAATCTATCGCTGGGGCAGCGTCTGGAATGGCATCTGCCCGGGGCGACGGCAACACTGCGCCGACGGAAACCGAGAGCTCTGTCGGTATACTACGAACTGGGTACATGCGATATCTATTTCCTCAGCGCCGTCTCCAACAGCTATCTGCGGCCGTCGGACTGGCTCCAGCTCACACTGGGCGCCCGCCTGACGCTCTGACACTACGCCGGTGCGGCGATGCCAATAGTTAAAAGTGAGTATTTCCGGAGCGGGATAAGAGCACCTGCGATAGTTAAAATTACCAAATTTTAGCGATTGCGGGCGGAAAATTATGGCCATAACTTTGCAGCGGAATTTCAACACAACCACTGCAACGGAAAAAAACATGACCAGATCCATCACATTGGCGGCCTCTGTCGCCGCAATGATGCTTGCATCGCCTATCGCACTGGCACACAGCGAGGAAACCGCCTCATCCGAACAAAAAACATCCGACCGGCCCGCGTGGCTCAGCCGCATCCACGTAGGCGGCTACGGCGAAGTGGCCTTCAGCCGCAACTTCTACAGCGACAGCTATCTGCGCTACGTCACGCCCGAAACATACCGCGACGCCCGCAGCCACGGGAGGTTCGACATTCCCCACGCGGTGATATTTCTTGGCTACGACTTCGGCAAAGGGTGGTCGTTCAGTTCGGAAATCGAATTCGAGCACGGAGGCACCGAAAGCGCCGTGGAATTCGAGAACGAGGAAGGAGGGGAATACGAGACGGAGGTAGAGCGTGGGGGCGAAGTTGCCCTCGAGCAGTTCTGGCTGCAGAAATCCTTCATGCCGCAACTCAACGTAAGGGCCGGTATGATGGTAGTGCCTGTAGGGGCCACCAACTCACACCATATGCCCACCGAGTTTTTCGGCGTATACCGCCCGGAAGGTGAAAACACCATTATGCCCTGCACCTGGCACGAAATCGGCGTCTCCATATGGGGCCGCGCCGGCGACTGGCGCTACGAGGCCATGTTCATGCCCGGCCTCGACAGCGAGCGCTTCGGCTCGCAGGGATGGATTCACGACGGATCGGCCTCACCCTACGAATTCAAGATTGCCAACTCCTATGCCGGGGCGGTAAGAATCGACAACTATTCGGTAAAAGGCCTCCGCCTCTCGCTTTCGGGCTACGTAGGCAACTCCTTCCGCAACACCATGGCACCGACCGCGAGCGAGAAAAACGATGGTGTGAAGGGTACGGTCGCCATCGGATCGTTCGACTTCCGTTATGAAGGCCACGGCGTGCTCGCCCGCGGCAACTTCGACTACGGCCACCTCTCCGACGCCCGCCATATCACGGCCTTCAACATGGGGATGTCGTCGAAATCGCCTTCCAAAAAACAGAAAGTGGCCTCCGACGCCATTGCCGCCGGCATCGAGGCCGGATACGACTTTTTCAGCCTTTCGCCGCGCCTCCGCGAGTCGAAACAGAAGTTCTATCTCTTCGCGCGCTACGACTACTACGACTCGATGCTGCGCATGGACGGGGGCGACCTGGAATACGAATGGTGCGGACGCCAGCGCGTGGCCGCAGGCATCAACTACTACCCGATTCCGCAGATCGTGGTTAAAGGCGAATACTCCATCGGCCTGCTCGACAGCAAATACAACCGGGAACCCGCCATATCGCTGGGCATAGCCTACGCCGGATGGTTTCTCTGATTCCCTTCTTTGAAAACAACCAAAACAAGCATACCTATATGACAGCAAAAACATCTTTCCGCGCCCTGGCACTGCTGCTTGGCGCACTGACCCTCGGCGCCTGCTCCGACTCCGAGGATGCCCCCGACGACGAAAACTCCAAGGAAACGATGCTCCGGCAGGCCGCCGAGGCCTACGTAGCCCATACCGTCAAGCCAACCTACAAAGGGATGGCCGATGCAGCCATAACTCTCTACGACAACTGCGTGACAATAAGCGACCACCACTCCGCAGGCCAGCTTACGGAATCCGACATACGCCAGGCCGCAGACGCCTGGAAGGAGTCGCGCCGCTACTGGGAGCTTTCCGAAGCTTTCCTCTTCGGGCCGGCCGCCGACCACAACATCGACCCCCACATCGACTCATGGCCGCTCGACAAGGACGCGATGGACCGCATGCTGACTGAAATCCGCAACGGCGCCGACTATACAATCGACAACAATTTCGCCTACGGACTCCTCGGGTTCCACTCCATAGAATACATGCTCTTCGAGCTTACACCCGACAAGCAGTCGTCGCGGCTCCACTCGCTCAACTATACCCCCGAAGAGATTAAATACATGCTCATGGTGGCCGAAGACCTGCGTAACCAGTGCGTATGCCTCGAAGCCTGCTGGGCAGGAACATCCAACGTCAGCGACCGCAAGCAGGAGATACTCGACGAGGCCGACCTCGACAAGGGGAAGAACCACGGCGCGATGATGATCAACGCCGGTCAGGCAGGCTCCATCTACAAAACCTATCAGGAAGTGGCCGAGGAGATCATCCAGGGTTGTATCGACATTGCCGACGAGGTAGCCAACACCAAAATCGGACGCCCGCATATCGGCACGTCGCTCGCCGACCGCAACTATATCGAGTCGCCCTACAGCCTTAACTCCATCGAGGATTTCCAGGACAATATCCGCTCGATACGCAACTCCTACTGCGGTTCCCGCCAGGGCGACGCCTCTATTTCGGCCTACATCGCTTCGGTCAACCAGCCGCTCGACACCGAAGTGCGCGACGCCATCGACCGTGCCATTGCGGCCATAGGCACCATCCCCGAGCCTTTCGAATCGACGGCACGCGGCGCCGAGGCAGCCGCCGCGATAACGGCCACCAACGCTCTGGCCACCTCGCTCGAGAAAGTGATGACGGAACTCGCCCGCCAGTAATCAACCCGCTAATTTCATCACCACAATGAAAACGCGAATCATCGCCGCCCTTATTCCGGCTCTGCCGCTGCTTGCAGGCTGCACCGACACGGAGGAAGAACTCATCAATGAGACTCCCTCCGCCTCGGAGAAGCCGGAATGGTATTATGCCGGCGGAAAACTCGGAACCTCGTTTCTCGCCACCTCCAACGCCCTCGAACAGCCCGCGCCGGCCGTAGAGGAAGCCGGCCTCTACCAGAGCTTCAAAAACGGCGAGGCAATTTTCGAGAAACCGTTCATGACCAACGCCTCGGGAGTGCGCTCCGGCCTCGGGCCAGTGTATATCCGCACCTCCTGCATCCACTGCCATCCCGGCTACGGCCACGGCAAACGCGTGGAGGCCGGCTCTTTCCGCACCGACGAGATAGGCAACGGATGTCTGCTCGTGGTCTACAATCCACAGACCGACGGCTATGTGAGCTGGCTCGCCGGTATGCCCCAGAGCCATGCCGTAGCGCCATTCTCGCCACCGGTCGACGAAAGCCGCATCCGCGTCAGCTGGATCGACGCCACCGACGAGTGGGGCAACCGCTTCCCCGACGGAGAGACCTACGCACTGCAGTATCCGGAAGTGACGATGCCCGAAGACGCCATATATGTGGTGCGCCAGGGCTACACCCTTCCCGAACCCTATGAAGTGAAACTCGAAAGCACAATCGGCATCTACGGCACCGGACTCCTCGATGCCATCGACGACTCCGACCTGCTTGCCCAATACCGCCTTGAGGAAGCTGACGGGCTTCTTCCCAACGGCCTCAATCCGGCATTCTATGCCGACGGGCAGTGGAAGAGTCAGTATGCCAACTCCCTGCAGGGCGACGGCACTCCCTATCCCCGTCGTTTCACCTACGCTCTGTCGCGCGGGCCGCTCCAGGATGCCGCAGGCGCCAACGCGATCTGGAACATCACCAACGTGACCCGCTACGACCGCCGCTACCACTATCTCGACGCCGCCGGAACGTGGGCCTCTTATTCGGCACGCGACCCCAAGGTCCAGGCCGGATTCGACAAATATCTTGCAGCCATCGACCCGGAGCATAAACATCCTGAATGGTGGAACGGCACGATGGAAACCCGCATCCTTAATTATCTCAACTCTAAAAATCTGGATGTCGAGATGTCCGACGATGAGTATACCGACCTCATGGTATGGCACCGCGGACTGGCCGTTCCGGCCGTGCGCGACATCGACAACCCCGAGGTGGCACGCGGGAAAAAGATTTTCGAGGAAATAGGATGCGCTTACTGCCACCGCCCCTCGTGGCAGACCGGCGCCGACCGTGTGCGCGATCCGGCCCGCTTCTTCGCCGGCGACGAACTCCCGCGCTATCCCTATCAGACGATATGGCCCTACACCGACATGGTGCAGCACAAACTCCACATGGCCAACGACATCCGCACCGGGTGGTGCCGCACTACTCCGCTCTGGGGCCGCGGATTGCATCAGAAGGTAACCGGTGCCTCAACGGCCGACCGCCTGCACGACTGCCGCGCACGCACCACCATGGAGGCCATAATGTGGCACGGCTATTCGCCGCAAAGCGACGCCCGCTACAGCATCGAGCGCTTCCGCCAACTCAAGAAAGCCGACCGCGACGCCATAGTCACTTTCCTGGATGCAATCTGATTGCCCCCGCGGCACCCCTATACACAATAATATATAATATACAGCAATATAGAACAACATCTCCAGCGGACTTTCCGTAGATGAACTCCACCACCCGACTTTTCCGCAATCTCGCTTTCGGACTCACAGCCTTCATTACCGCATCATTGATTGTCGCTACCGCGGTCGAGGGCGTGGCCGGAAGCGGGAAAGCGCATTCCGGCGTCTACGATGCCGCCTGGATGACGGCATTATGGGCATTCGCCGCGGTAGCCGCGCTCGTGTACCTGTGGCTTCGACGCCACACGCTGAAATTTGCCACCGCGCTGCTCCACATCGCGCTTCTTATAATTCTCGCGGGAGCCGCCATTACCCGTCTCAATTCGCTAAGCGGCAAAATCACACTTACAGCAGGGGAAGCGCCGCTGCAATCGGTTGCCGACGAGTCGGGTAAAGAGAGGATGCTTCCTTTCTGCATTTCGCTCGTAGATTTTCATTCCGAATTCTATCCGGGCACCTCCTCTCCGAGCGATTTCGTGGCCCAGGTGGCTGTGGAAGCACCGGGGGAGCGGCCCGATACCTGCCGCATCTCGATGAACCGCGTGCTGTCGCGCGACGGCTACCGGTTTTTCCTGACCTCCATGAGGAGCGACGGCGTAAGTCTGACCGTCACCTACGATCCTTTGGGAACCACCGTAAGCTATACCGGATATTTTCTGCTTTTCGCGGCAATGACGGCCTTCTTTTTCACCCGCCGCTCGCGCTGGCACACAGCCGTAAGGCAACTGATGACCGCATGCGCCCTGATTGCGGCAGCCGTCCCGACATTTGCCGCGGAAACCGCCGCCACGCCACCTACCATACCCAGGCCTCTCGCCGACAGAATCGGCCGGGTATGCGTATATTGGGGCGACCGTATCGTACCGTTCCAGACCATGGCCCGCGATTTCTGTACCAAAGTCTACGGATCAACCTCCTACCCCGGGCTGACGGCCGAACAGACCGTATGCGGCTGGATCTTCTACTACGACGCCTGGAAACGCGAGCCCTTTATAAAGGTTGACGGCAAAAAAGCGCGGGAACTTCTCGGAGCGCACGGCAACACACATGTGGCACTTAGGAATTTCTATGGTCCCGGAGGATACCGGCTTGCAGATGCTTTGGAGACCGATATCGCCGACCGGCCACTGCATGACACGGATACACGCGTGGCCATGGTGGCGATGGTATGTGCCGGTTCGGCACTGAAGTTGTTTCCCGTCTGCCCGGAAAAGGCCGGCGAAGCCACCGTATGGCTATCTCCGGCCGACCCGATTCCCGCATCGTCGTCGACCGACGATTACATTTTCATGACCACATGGCTCGACCGCATGGCCCGCGCCGTGGCCGACCGCCGCTGGCGCGATGCGGCCGACGAGGTGACACTTCTGAGCGAATTTCAGCATTCCGCCGCTCCGGAGGCGTCGCTCCCATCCGAGGGCGCCATCCGTGCCGAGCTGTTCTACAACCGCTTCGGCTCCCCTCTGTGGCCAGCCATCATGGCCCTGACGCTGGCGGTAGCCACATGCCTCGGTAGCCACCGGAAGCTGCGAGTGGCGGTAATTGCGGCGGGATGGCTCCTTTTCGCATGGCTTACAGGCCTTTTGGCCCTCCGATGGATTATCGGACGACACATCCCCGTGGCCAACGGCTTCGAGACAATGCTTTTCATGGCGTGGCTCGCCACCGCCATCAGCGCCGTAGCAATTTCGTGGAGACGACAGAAAAACCTCGCGGCAGCCTCTATGGCCACCGCTGCCGTCTCGCTCTTTGTAGCTACAATGGGACGCGGCGCATCAACCGTTTCCCCCCTGATGCCCGTCCTCGCCTCTCCGCTTCTCTCAGTTCATGTGCTGCTCGTAATGGGCGCCTACACCCTCTTCACCATCATAGCCATCCTGGCCGCAACCGCCCTTCTCCGTCGGCATTCCGACCGGGTTCGCGCAGCTCTTCGATGCGTTGCTCTACTCTACCCTGCCGTCATGCTTCTTGCCGCCGGCATCTTCGTCGGCGCCATCTGGGCCAACCAATCGTGGGGACGCTACTGGGGATGGGACCCTAAGGAAACCTGGGCCCTCATCACCCTCCTAATCTACGCCCTCCCGCTCCATTCCTTCGCCCGGCTTTCGGCGTTCCGACGTCCCCGCAACCTGCTGCTGTATCTCTCCATCGCCTTCATATCCGTCATCATTACGTATTTCGGCGTGAACTATCTCCTCCCCGGCCTTCACTCCTACGCCTGAGCCCTACCCTCCAAGCACTCAAGTCCCGAAGGTGGCACTGTGGGCGAGCTTCGGCTCGCCGTTTCCACCCGGATGGCGGGCGCGGAAGGAAGATTATTTTGGGCAGGCGGAGGTTTTTTGCTAACTTAGTGCCGAAGAAATCTCTCCGCAATCCAACCCACATTCTCCGAGATGACTCCCAGCGATTTACGCCCGAACAAGCCGGAAACCCCCAGGCCATTGTTCTCGATTATCACCGTGACATACAACGCCGAGCAGACCATAGCTCCGACAATCGACAGCGTGGCGGCGCAGACGTGCGATCTGTATGAACACCTGATTATCGACGGCAATTCCTCCGATTCGACCATTGATATAATCCGTCGGCGGATGCATCCGCGCCTTTCGTTCCGGTCGGCTCCCGACAGAGGCATATACGACGCCATGAACAAGGGTCTGGCCAACGCCATAGGCGACTATGTGCTGTTTCTCAACGCGGGAGATACGCTCCACTCGCCGGATACGCTCCAGCATGTGGCCGACGCAATAATGGAAAACGACTATCCGGGAGTGGTATACGGTCAGACAGATATCGTGGACTCGCAGCGCCGCCGGCTTGGCGCCCGACACCTGACAGCGCCCGACACGCTTACCCTCCGGAGCTTCGCCGACGGGATGGTGGTCTGCCACCAGGCGTTTGTGGCTCTCAGAAGAATAGCGGAACCCTACGACCTGCGCTGGCGTTTCTCCGCCGACTACGAATGGTGTATACGCGTGCTCCAGCATTCGCGCCGCAACGTGCTGCTGCCGGAAGTCATTGCCGATTACCTCAATGAAGGAACCACCACGCGCAACTGGCGACGCTCCCTGGCCGAGCGCTTCCGCATAATGTGTTATTATTATGGCTTCTGGCCCACAGCCCTACGCCATATAAAATTCCTCGGCCGCTATCTGCGCCGCAAAACCTCCGACAAATGAATCCCGCATCAGCCATCAACTGCACCGTGGCTCTGAATACCACTTTTGTGGTGCCCACGGCCGTCAAACCGGAATTTCTTGAATGGGTAGACCGCGTCTGCATCCCCTCGGCTATGGATTCAGGATGCTTCGGAGGATATCAGGTAATGCTCATCAAGACAACCGTAGAGCCCGGATGCGAGAACATCGCCGTGCAGCTGCTTGCCCGCACGCAGGCCGATGCCGAGCGCTACCTCGAGGATATGGGGCGCGTGCTTGCCGACGACCTGGCAGCCCGCTGGGGCGGCCGCGTGCTGTTCTTCACCACCTGCATGGACATTCTGAAATCTTTTATCACCCTGAGCCTTGATGAATAAGCCCGCATCGCCCGACCGCATTATCATTGGGATAGACCCCGGCACCAACGTGATGGGCTACGGCATCCTTGCCGTGGAATCGCGCAAGCCCCGGGTTGTGGCCATGGGAGTGCTGAAACTCAACAAAATGGAGACGCACTACATGCGGCTGCACCGCATCCACGAGCGGGTACTTTCGCTCATCGGCCAGTATCTGCCCGACGAGCTGGCCATCGAGGCGCCGTTTTACGGGAAAAACGTCCAGTCGATGCTCAAACTGGGACGTGCCCAGGGCGTGGCCATGGCGGCGGCCTTGAGCCGCGATATTCCGATTACCGAATACGAACCACGTAAAATAAAAATGGCAATAACAGGCAACGGTGCCGCCTCGAAAGAGCAGGTGCAGGAAATGCTGGTGCGCATCCTCGCAATCCCCCGCGAGAACCTGCTGCCAGAACTCGACGCCACCGATGCCCTGGCCGTGGCTCTATGCCATTTCTACGAATCACAACGCCCGCAGGCAGCCGCCGGCCCGCGCAGCTGGAAGGAATTCATCAGCCGCAACCCGGAGCGCGTCAGCAAGTAGTGGCGACTGCCCTCTTCCCGTGGCGCTTCCCTCGGTGGCGATTTTAAGGCAGCGGGGGTGAAAATTGCGTAAATGCTTTGTCGGCAAAGGGAAAATGCTTATCTTTGTGCGCTAAAAGCGTCCCTGAGGCTTTTTGAAACGGCCTTACTGCATGCGGACCAACGTCCGACCTCACGCAGGAGTCCGTTCCCACCATTCCGGAAAAGTAAAAAAATAAATAAACCACTTGCATTAAATGTCAACACTTGAACAAATCCGTCAGCGCCCCGTCCTGATCATCTCGATTCTGGGTGTGGCTCTGCTTCTCTTCATCCTCACGGCAGTTGACCGCCCGGGTGAACTCTTCACCGACAGCCACACCGTGGCAAAAGTAGACGGTGAGAAAATCGACTACCTTGAATTTCAGAAACGCGTAGAGCAGCAGCAGGAGCAGATGCAGCAGCGCGGCTATACCAACGTCGATGTAGCCCAGGTGCAGGAGTACGTGCTCCAGCAGATGGTGAATGAATCGCTTCTCAAGAAGGAATTCGAGCGTCTCGGCCTCACCGTGACCGACACCGAGCTCTCGCAGGCAATGCTGGGTGCCACCCCGTCGCCCTACGTGCAGCAGATGGTACAGAGCATGGGCATCCCCTCCGCGCAGCTCCTCTACGAGGCTGCTTTCAATCCCACCAAGAGCGGTGTTACCCCCGAGCAGGCTCCCCAGTTCCAGTCGGCCTGGGCCGAACTCGAGAAGAATACCGAGGAAATGATGCTCCAGCAGAAATTCATGGCACTCTTCGCCGGTACCCTTACAGCCAACAAGCTCGATGCCAAGGCTCTCTACGAAGACAACGCCACCACCTCGACCATCGTATACGCCAAGAAGGACCTCTCCACCCTCAAGGATGCTGACTTCACTCCTACCGACGCTGAAATCAACGACCTCTACAATCAGGAGAAGAACCGCTACCGCATCAACGAAAAGCAGGTTGTGATCAGCTACATCGCCGTTGATGTGGTTCCCTCGACCGACGACCTCGCCGCAGCCCAGCGCGAAGTGGAAGACGCAATCGTTGGCCTCCGCATGAACGAAGGCACCGACGCCGTGGCCTCCAACGGCAAATTCTACGTGAACCGCGTTTCGGCAACCGAAGCATCTCTCGCTCCGGCCCTGAAGAAGGCCGTCCCCTCGATGGCAAAGGATTCGGTGGCAATGATTTCGTTCATCGACAACCAGTATACCATCGCCAAGCTTCTTGATGTTACCACTTCGATCGACTCCGTGCTTGTCGACGTGGCATTCATCAACGAGACCGCCGACGCCGACTCGGTAATCGCCCGTCTCAACACAGGTGCAAGCAAAATCGACATGGGCGACGCCATCGCCCAGAGCCAGGATTCGATGTGGGTATCCCTTCTTGACCCGGGTATCGCCCAGTTCAAGGACCAGATCGCTACAGCCGAAACCGGCAGCTACTTCAAGCCCGAGGGCGGTCAGAACGGCATGACTATGCGCGTTCGCTCGCGTAAGGCTCCCGTGGCCGTCTACGACGTGGCCGAGATAACCTACGATGTCGTACCCTCCAACGCCACCATCCAGAAGCTCAACGGCGACCTCCGCAAATATCTCGCCGACAATTCCACCGCCGCCAAATTCACAAGCGAGGCTACCAAGGCCGGTTACTCGGCCCTGAGCGCTGTTGTAACTCCCTCTACCCTGAGCATCAACGGTCTTCAGGAGAGCCGCGGAGCCGCAAAATGGGCCCTCGACGCCAAGAAAGACCAGGTAAGCGGCGTATTCAACAACGACCGCGACTCACGCCTGCTCGCAGTGGCTGTCAACGACGTCTACGACGGCAAGTTTGTGCCCGCAACCAACGAGACCGTGCGCAACTACCTCACCAACAAAGTAATGAACCGCAAGAAAGCCGAGAAACTGATTGCCGACTACAACGGCAAGGGCAAATCGGTAGCAGAATACGCAGCCGCCATGCAGGTGAAGGCCGATACAACGCAGGTAACCTTCGGTCAGCCCTATGTCCGCAACTTCCCCATGTATGAAAGCGCCCTGCAGGCCAACGTAGCCGTTGCCAAGAAAGGCGAACTCGTAGGCCCGGTAGCCCTCAACCAGAGCGTAGTGGTATTCACAGTGACCGACGTCACCGCTCCCTCGCGCGAATTCGACTACAAGAACGACGCCATGGTGTTCAACCAGCGCGAAGGCGTGGCCTCGTTCCAGCGCACGCTTCCCGCCGTGCTCCTCGGCAACAAGAAAGTCGAGAACAAAATCCAGAAATTCTACAGCGACGCCCGCTAAGAGAATATACCCTTCCGAACCGCAGGGCGGTGCAACGGCATAACAGCCGCATGCACCGCCCTGCTCCGTGATATACAATAGTTGCAGATCGGCCGAAATGTGAGGGCGTGTCATAATAGCCCATCTGAGTCGTCGCCTGAGAGGTTCGGGTTCGGTCATTGACCTTAGTCAACTCCCTTCACCCTCACCCTCAGGCTCCTACCATCTGGACCATTCTGACAGCGCCCTCACCATCCGGGTGAAAAATAGGGCGATGTGTCAAATTATTGAATTTTGACACACCGCCCACTTACTTTATTCGGGTTTCAGCCTTACTTCTCGGGAGTATTCGAGAGATAGAGGGTATGATATTCGTCGAAAATCTTGCGCAGCGCCGTACCGATCTTAAGATAGGCCGGCTCGTCGAGGTTGGCCAGCGATGCGCGTACCGACCACTTCGGGCCGTCGAATCCATCGCCGTTGAGGAGCACCACGGCGGTCTCGTCGGCCAGACGGATTACCAGGTCGAGCGGTTCGTAGTTGTCGTTGAGCCATTTGGCGAAGTCGTCGCCATAGATTTTCGAGGCCCATACCATAAGGTCGATTTCGCTATAGTAGCCTGCGCGATAGGGGTCGGGCTGCAGGGTGAAGCCGGTTGTCTTCCAGAAAGCTTCCAGACGGCGCTGAACCATGTCGATAAGCTTGGGCTGCAACTCCTTGGCGTGGAGCAGACCGAAGCCGGCGAAGAGGCTCATCTGAATCTGCTGAGGCGTCGACAGGCCGGCGGTGTGGTTGAGGGCCACCAGACGGCTGTCGGCCACCAGACGGTCGATAAACTTCATCTTGTCGGGGTCGAGCACAACCGACGAGTAGCGGCGGTGGAGGTCGGCCTTCTCGGCTTCGGGAAGCCGCTGAATCTTATCGTCGAAAATATTTTTCTCGGGGAGTGCCATGGCGGCGAGACGCCAACCCGTGGCGCCGAAATATTTCGAGAACGAATACAGGCAGATGGTGTTGTAGGGAAGCACATACATCAGCGAGCGGAAGCCCTTGATGAAAGTGCCGTAGACATCGTCGGTAATCACCATCATCTCGGGATTGTCTTTTTTCACGACGTCGACAAGCTGGTCGAGCACCGACGGAGCGAGCTCGTAGCTGGGGGGATTCGAGGGGTTGATAACGCATACGGCTTTCACCGAGGGGTCGCGCAGTTTGTCGATTTCCTCCTTCGGATACTGCCAGTCGTGGTAGCCGTCCTTCTCAACCTTGTTGGCCGATACGTAAACCACATCGAAGCTGAACCGGTCGAGATTAGGGATTTCGATGTAGGGCGAGAAAGCCGGGGTGAGGATTGCGAGTTTATCGCCCTTGTTGAGCAGATGGTTGGCCTGCATGGAATCGAACACGTAGCACATTCCTGCCGTGGAACCCTCGGTGGCGAAAAGGTCGTAGACGGTCTTGTCGTCGCCTCCGCCCATAGCCCAGCGCATGTAGTCGCGTACAATCATCTCGGTGTATTTGAGGATTCGGGGCGGGGTGGGGTAATGGTCGCCCAGAATGCCGTCGACCCATTCGAACACCAGTTCGTCGGGATTCGCATCGTAGGTAGTCACCATGTAGTTGTAGACATGGTTCAGTACGTGAGCGCCCGCACTGCCCTTGTTGTCGGCAAGGAAGGCCTTGAAACGGTCGGCCACACCTTCCTGGGTCGGACTCTGGGTAATGCCGAGCGACGCGTCGTATTTTACGCGGTTTGTCTCGCTGACCGCAAACTGCCCCAGAAGGAAGAATGCCTCGCGCGGGAAGGTCAGCATCCAGTTGGGATTGCCACGGCCGGCGTTGAGGAATGTTGCTGTCGAGCAGCGTGCGTCGAGTTCGGCGAGATTAATCAGAGTGTTCTTGATTTCAAACGGGCTCATGGCCGACAAAGCTTTTTCAAACGCCTTGTTTTCGTTTTTACGGAGGTCATCGCATTCGTCCGTTGTCTTTTTGGTTGTAGTGTTCATTGTGAGTTGCTGGTAATTTCCGGCCGGTAGCCCGGTGGACGCCGGCCGGAGGGTGTGTTGATAATAGTATTTTATATAAGCGGGAAAGAGTCGGAGACCACGGTGGCGTCAGACGAACATCAGCACCATGGCCACGCCCATGAGTATAAGCAGCGTGTTGCCGATGGCATACGTCACGGTATAGCCCATGGCAGGCAGCGAGCTCTGCAGGGAGTCCTGAATCGCTCCGAGCGATGCCGTAGTGGTTCGCGAACCGGCGCAGCATCCGAGATTTATGGCGGGATGGAATTTGAATACCTTCGCCCCGAGGAACATGGCTATGAGCAAGGGCACCGTAGTGGCGGCAATACCCATCAGGAAGAGGTCGAAGCCCACCTCCTTGATGCCCGAGATAAACGACGGGCCGCACTGGATACCGATTACGGCAATAAACATGTTGAGGCCGAGGTTGTTCATCAGCCACAGCGACGAACTCGGAATGATTCCCGCCGAGGGATGCTTCGTGCGCAGCCAGCCGAAGAACAGACCGGCGATAAGCGCACCGCCCGACGTGGAGAGGCTGATGGGCACATCCTTTACCGTCAGCGTAATGGCGCCGATAAGCGCGCCGATTGCGATGCAGAGGCCAACGAAGACCATATCGGTTACGTTGGTGGGTTTCTCTACAATACCGATCGACGGCCCGGCGAGCTCCACCTCCTGGGGAAGGCCCACGATTTCAAGCATATCGCCGGCCTCAAGCTTCTGCTGGGCATAGACAGCCATCGGCACTTCCGCACGGCTGAACGACTTGATGGCAACGCCATACATGAACGGTTTGGCGCGCAACTGATCGATGGTGAGGCCGGCAGTTTTTTTCGTAACGAGCACCTTTACGTGTTCGGCATTGAAAGTGAGCAGCTGCGGGTCATCGACCTCCGGGCCGATCCAGCTTTCGTCCTGAATGATGAATTCATGACGTCCGGAAAGCACGATTTCGTCGCCCTGACGAATTTCCATCGAAGGAGTGGGGGAAAGAATCTGATCGCCCTGACGCACGCGCTCCACGAAGAGCCGGTGGCCGAGGATGCTGAAATGCTCCTCAATCTGCGCTACAGTCTGCGGGGTGGCGAAATGGTCGGCCGCTACCTTATAGGCACGGAAAGAAATGGGGCGGTTGCCGTTGATGTATGCCGGGTCGGAGGAAAGCGTGGAATGATTGAGCTGAGCCTCAAGGTCGCGCGTCTGCTGGCGTACCTTCTTCAGGCCGCCGAGCATGGCCGGACCGAGATTGCCCAGAACCCATGCCGAACCGATAGTACCGAATACGTATGTTACCGCATAGCATACCGGAATCATATCTATCATGGCCTTCTTCTGGTCGTCGGGAATATGCAGCCCGCTGATGGTGTCGGTACCGATACCGATTACAGCTGAAATAGTCTGCGCTCCGGCAAACAGACCGGCGGCTATGCCGGCGTTATAATTCATCAGCTTCGCGCAGGCCCATGTGCATCCCAGACAAAGGAAACATACCACTACGGCGAAAATCACCTGTTTTATGCCACTGCCACGGATTGCGGCCACAAACTGGGGGCCACACTTATAGCCTATGGCAAAGAGGAAAAGCAGGAAGAATACCTGCTTCATGGGAGCGCCAATCGGAATGTTGAGCTGCCCGACCAGCACACCTACCAGAAGCACCGATGTCACGGTGCCGAGCGAAAAACTCCTCCACTTGAACTTACCTATCCAGAATCCCAGACCTATAGTAATAAAGATGGGAATCGACGGGTATTCACGGAGTGTGTCGACTAACCAAGTCATCATAGTAGGAAACGTTGAGAGATTAAAATAAACAGTGAATAAGGATAAAAACATCGCGGCCGGCACGCCGGACACCCGCAACGGCGCCGCACGTATCTCCGCACGGCAGTAAATGTATAACAGCGGCCGCCGCCGCAAAGTTTCCGGGAAGTGTCCGATGAAGATGCCGCGTTAAGTTTCACGCGGCGTTGCCCGGCATTCTTTTTTCAGAAAAACGCTTCCGGAATGCTTGATATATCAAAAAGTTTTGTAACTTTGCACCCGTAAATGCGCCCAAGCGGCACTCTGCGGTCCGCCCGCGCGCAATTTTTCACCGACCCCAAGGAAAGATGCCGGAGTGGTCGATCGGGACGGTCTCGAAAACCGTTGTACCCTTACGGGTACCCAGGGTTCGAATCCCTGTCTTTCCGCAAAAATAGGCTGCAAGTCAACAACTTGCAGCCTATTTTCATAAAGGAAGCAGGATGAGAGCCCCGAGGGGTCGCTAACGCGCATCGCTTTGGTAGCGAAGCCGACAAATTTCGCCAACATTATAGGAATCTGGCAACTCCCTGATGAACGTTTTCTGTCAACTATAGACTGTAAGGACGATGGAGCGCGAACCGCCATAATCGCGGAATTCGCAAAGATAGATACCCTGCCATGTTCCGAGATTCAAACGGCCGTTGGTGATGGGAACCGTCAGCGAAACGCCCATTAATGAAGATTTTGCATGAGCCGGCATATCGTCGGCGCCCTCCATCGTATGGGTGTAATACGGCTCGTTCTCCGGCACGATATGGTCGAGAATCCTATCCATATCGGTGCGTACATTCGGATCGGCATTCTCGTTGATTGTCAGACCACAGGAAGTATGCTTCACGAAAATGTTCAGCAATCCGGATTGGGGAAGCTGACCGGAAAGCCGGCGGAGGATTTCGCCCGTTATAAGATGGCAGCCGCGCCTCATTGGCGGCATCCTGAATTCTATCTGCTGTATCATCTCGGTTGATTACAATTATTTCTGAGTAATACTGAGGCCTGTCTTTATGTTGCGCCCACATTGTCGGTCTACAGGCTGAAAATATTCTGAGTTTGAAAATCGCGGCAAAGCTACTTATTATTTCTCACATAACCGGGATTCACGTAATAAAAATATCAGTCTGAAAGCAGCTACCTATCAGAGAAAGAACTGCAAAATGTGGCCGGAAGACCGCATTTTGTGTATTGACTTCATTTCCAATTATCTGTAATTTTGTAAATAAAAATCGAGATGAAAAAATACCTGTTCTCTCTGGGAGTAATTCTGGCATCCATATTCCAGGCTTCCGCCTCCGACGCCAATCCGTATGTCGGCACTGCCAACGTTCCTAACGTTCAGCTCAACAACGGCATCCTTATGCCCCGGTTCGGACTGGGGACTTTTCTGCAGCCCAACGACTCGGTATGCTACAACTCTGTCAGCACGGCTTTGAAAGCCGGCTACCGGCATATCGACACAGCCCACGCTTATGGCGACGAGCGCGGCGTAGGTCTGGCTGTAAAAGAAAGCGGCATTCCGCGTAATGAAATCTGGATGACCAGCAAACTCTGGCCTTCGGAATATGGCGAGGGAAAAACTCTCGCTGCTATCGACAGAATGCTTGAGCGGCTCAATACGGATTATATCGACCTGCTATATGTCCATCAGCCCGTGGGAGATTTCGTGGGTGCATGGAAAGACATGGAAAAGGCTGTGGCTATGGGAAAGGTCCGCGCGCTCGGCATCAGCAATTTCGATGCCAACGACGAGGTGTTTCAGAGAATCATGCGGGAATCGACGGTAAAGCCTGCCGTGCTGCAAATCGAATGCCATCCCTACGCCCAGCGCGTGGAAATGCGGGAGAAGGTCAGACCATACGGCATACATGTTACGTCCTGGTTCCCCCTCGGAGGAGCCATGAGCCAGGGAGTATTGCTCCGCGACCCCGAAATCATGAAAATAGCTGAAGCGCATGGCAAGACTCCCGCACAGATTATCCTGCGATGGCATATCCAGGAAGGCCTGTCGGCCATTCCGGGAGCTACAAATCCCGACTACATCAACGAGAACATCGGTATTTTCGATTTCGAGCTTACCGCCGGAGAAATGCAGACCATGCGCTCCCTCAACAAGGAGACGCGTTTCTTCAATATGACCCTCCCTCAGGTGGAGGAAATGGTGAGGAACTATCCCCTCGCCGACTGAAAGCAGGGAACGAATCCGATAACCGCGTGTAGTCCGCCGAGCCGGCACCGTACAAACAGTTATATTCCGAACAGAAACCTGAGCGGCCCGGAAGGCTGCATGCTGGCGGCCGCATCGCCGGCATATATCTCCCCGTCGGTCAAGTTGAGTTTCCTGACAGCGCCGCCGGGGCTGAAGTCAAGCTTCTTGAGATCTATCCAGAAAATGTCCGGGCTCAGAGTCGACTCAAAATAATATACCAGATTCTTCTGGTCGGCCACCGTGCGCCATCGGGTGGATGCGATATTCGGCTGCGAAGGTATTGAAATCCCGAGCGGCACCGACACATTGCGCATCACGCTGAAAACCCCTGCCACAGCCTGCCGGTAGTCGGCCGTCTGAGGAAGCGCATTGATGTAGAACGAGGCGCGGACAAAACGGTCGGACGCACGGTTGGTTCCCGGAAGCATCACGAGCCCACCGATCTGATTCCAGTAGTCGTCGAGGGTCTGCTGACGGTCGTACGAAGGTGAATTCGTCATCACCTGGCAGTCGCGCCCATGATGAATCACGAGGCTACCGTCGATGTATTCGAAAATCGCACTGTTGCCGGTCGAGTCGGAAATGGACAGATGAAGCGTCGATTTAGCCCCATTGGGGAGATCGGGATTATCGATGCGAAAGGTCTCCTTGCCCAGTTCGGCCACTGCCTCGTCGACGGTAGCGAAATTGTCGAGTACATATTGCGTCCAGATGCTCAGTCCCATAACCGGCCGCGTATCGCCGGGACGGTGATAATCCGATTCAGCCAGAAACAGCAGATTTGCCACCAGGCCGCGCTCATTAATCCCGTCGCAGACGCCTATATCATACCCCGCTGTCACCACGCTGCCATACAATGACTTCCATTTCACGGAATTGTCTGTCAATCCACCGCGACGTTCAATCCCCCTCGGGAAAAAATATATGTTGGACTGAGGATCTTCTTTCCAGTCCATCGTACGTCCGGTTACGACCATATCGTCCGGTCCGAGATACACCGCACGCGTACAGCCGTCGACCGTGAACCACACGCCGCCACACGCGGCAATACAACAAACGATTGCAATTCTTCTACTCCATGCTGCCATATTCATAATATCGGATTAAAATAACATCAGCTATTCCAAATAAAATAAGGTGACGATATACATGTTGGCTATCCCCCACAGCCTGATGGCCAATCATTGAGTTAAAATAATAGTCAACACGTTTATCATAACCAAAGATAATTACACAGTAAGGCCGACCAGTTCATGTTCCTGGCCTTAACAACATTAACGTTTCAACAACGCGGATGTTCAGTTTTCCTTAATTCAACCCTACTCCCGGGCTGCTCCTTAATATCGACCGTCGGTGCCGGGAATAAACTGAAGTTTAATAAATTTAGAGAAAGGCTTATTCCCATCAGGCCTGATGAACGGGAGTCTTTATACACCGGCAACTTGAAGAATTGGAATACCCAGAACATTCTCGATTGATGAAATTGTCTCAATTGTGAAGTTGTGGGTTCCTCTCATCCATTTGCTGATTTCAGATTCTTTCTTGCCAAGCATATTGGCGAGGTCTTTTTGTTTAAGCCCCTTCTCCTCCAATATGCTGTGAATCCTGTCAACTATAAGGAAAGACAGATCAACACGCCGACGGACTTCGGGAGAAACTTTAGCCCGACGAGCCTCTATGATACTACTTCTTTTCATCGCGGGTAAAATTTAGATTTCCTATAATTTCTTTATCTACAATATAGAGAGTACCGTTTGTCAGCCGAGATGAAATAAACCGACTTGTATCAACTAACGTCTCCACATAATCTGACAAAGATTCACTTTCCTGCCATGTGGCGCAGTCCTTTACTCCACCGTTGCCGAAGATAAGAATCTTATCTGAAAGCCGGATGCAGTAAAGGCGTAGATTGCTTGTCTCAATGGGTATCGCACTGACACCATCACCAAACTTGCCTTCATAGCGGAAATATCTTTCTAAAGCTCCGCTCTCGCCAATTCTGTCCAGCCATGCGACTATGGTGTCAATGTCTTCATCATAATCGCAGCCTTCAGGAAACTTTTCAAAGAACCTTTCAAGTTCAGAGAGTTCTTCCTCGCCAAGATGAACGCTGTAAAAATTCACAGCGTCATGCTCCTCAATCAGTTCTATGGAATATTTCTGTGTCATACTTAACTTAAAGATTAACTTCGCAAAGCTAACAACTCTTTTCCAATACAACAAATAAATTCACCTTAAAGTTAAGTCAAGAGCGCGTTTTTTATTAGAACAGTAAGAGAGAAAGCAATCAAAGTGCAACCTGTCTGCGATATATGTCATTCATAATCATTTAATTCTTTAGGGACGGTAATGCGATACTTGGAAATGTAAACTCCATTGTCAACGAGCTGAAGTTTGGAAGTCGTCAGACCGAATTTATCCATGTCGAGCATATCAAACCAATAATGCCCGGCTTTCTCGGCCATATATAGAAACATCCTTTTTACCCGCTGGCTCGATGTGTTTTCAAGCGCGATCTGTACTTTGTCAGGATCAAGTGATGTCAGCTGCTCCATTATATAGTACAGATCCATATAATTATAGTGATCCGGCACAAGATGCAGACATTCCAGAAATGCCTGCTCAGGCGATGATAATATTAAGGAGAGTCCGTTTCTGTCAAGGGATTGGGTAGCCGGATTGTTAAAGATACCCGTATGAAACGGCACTATCGTCATGTCGTACTTTTCACATCTTACCCAATCATCGACGTTACCGTTCTTAAAAGCGACCATTAGCCGAGGTTTACCCATCGGCACGTAATGATTGAATCCGAAAAGTTCAAGCGCGGAATGAGCCGCTATCCGCGCTTTGTTTCCGGTCTGAAGATTGTAGCAATAAACGGCCGCCAACGCAGAAAGACTATCATTCTTTCTATACATAACCCCACGAGACAAGCCTTCGAGCCAACCTGAATCCCGGTATCTCTTTATGAGCTGGGCGGAGTATCCCTCTTTCCGAAGCCAAGCGGCAAACAGAAGTCCGCCGGGAACTGCATCGGTAAGAAGCCGGTTGATTTTTGATGTTGTCGCTATACTCATAGTTGATTATCACTTTGAAATATCAACCGCAACGTTAATCAAAAAGTTTGTACCGTCAAACTATTGAGTTGAAAATTATATACGTCAATATACCAATAGTATATTATGGACAGTTAATCCCAACTCATTTTGCATTAGAAAGACGTTATCTACTTTTAATGCATATCATGGAAGAGAACGATAATTAATACGGCGAAAATCCTGTTGATGATATGATGCCCGATCAAGATTGTCATGTCAATAGAGTGGAATAGCCGGAATTATTCGAAGAACAAGTTCTTAGAGCGTGGCTTCTGATTTCTGATTCTTTATTCTGCAGACCTAAAGTTTCAGTATTATTATATAAATTTGCACCGAAATTACTCGATTGACATTATGATAATACAATTCGGTGTTTTGTTTGCATTTCTCGCCATTGGCGAATTTCTGGTAAATCTCACCGGCATTCCGATTCCGTCAAGCATTATTGGCATGGTGCTCTTGTGCGCATCGCTCCAATTGGGAATTATGAAGCTGGGATGGGTGGAACGACTATCCGGTTTCCTTGTTCATAATCTCGGATTCTTCTTTGTGCCCGCAGGTATCGGTCTCATGAATTGTCTGGGGATAATTGCCGACCAATGGATTCCCATTGTTTTCGCCACTGTCATAAGCACATTCATAATCATTGCTGTTACAGGTTGGGTTCACCAGGTTGTGCGCTCCGCTTCTTCCAAGTTGAGTCATAAATACGCAAAGGAGGCTGAATAATGGATTTCCTGCAAAACAAATTTTTTCTCATAGCCCTTACTTTCGGCTTCTACCTCGGCGCTCAGCTCCTTCAGAAACGCACCGGAATAAAGCTGCTCAATCCTATCCTTATTGCAATAGCTGCAATGATTGCTTTCCTTCTGATGTGTGATATCGACTACGATACTTACAAAAAGGGAGGAGAATACATTGACTTCTGGCTCAAGCCTGCCGTGGTTGCCCTCGGTGTACCTCTCTACAAGCAGCTTTCGTCCATAAAACGGCAAATTCTTCCGCTTCTGCTATCGGAACTTGCAGGATGTGTTGCCGGTATTGTAAGCGTTGTTCTTCTCGCCGAGTTATTCGGTGCCACTCGTGAAGTTGTCATCTCGCTTGCTCCAAAAGCGGTCACTACACCCATAGCCATGGAGATCTCAAATGCCATGGGAGGTATTGCGCCCCTCACTGCTGCGGTGGTAGTGACCACCGGGATTTTCGGAGGAATGACAGGGTTTAAAATTGTAAAGATGAGCCATATCCATTCGCCCATTGCGGGTGGCCTGTCTATCGGTACGGCAGCCCACGCTGTAGGCACCTCCGCAGCTATGGAACGCAGCGAACGCTTTGGTGCATTTTCATCAATAGGGCTGACACTAAACGGTCTTTTCACTGCTCTTCTCGCTCCGATGATTCTGGAACTGCTCGGATATTCCATGTAGAACATAGTAACGAATAGCCGTCCGTGGCGGTCTTTTTTCTGTCCGATGACGGTCCTGAGTCGTCATTTTAGGCACGAAAAAAACCGCAGAATCGATTGATATTCTGCGGTTTGTCTTGATTTTGTCTTGTGTCGTCCAGAAGGTGTCCGGAACACTTAGTGGAGATGGAGGGGTTTGAACCCTCGTCCAAACGTGGAACTAATGAGTTTTCTACATGCTTATTTTCAGATTGGTTTTCGTGGTGGCACAGGCCTGAAACCGCCAATGCCGACCCTTATCCGCTAAAATCTCGGAAGCTTCGCGCGGCATTCAGCTTCCTATTCCCGATTTGTCTGCACCGCCGGTTCGGCTCGCCTCGGGAAGAGGGCAGCCGGGCGATGTCTTGTCTCTGCAACTGTTGCGGAGATTAAGCGTGATCTACTATGCTTCGATCAGGCAGCAAGAGCGTAGTTGTTTTCGCCATTTAAAATTGCTGATGTCCCAGATTAAAGAGCGTAGGCATCGTTGCTCTGCATGCTTGCTCACCACCTCTACACGCTGTCAAAACCGGTCATCCCCGTGTTGTTGCCAGCCATGCCCTGTGGCAGGTCTGCTCCGCAAAGTTACGCACTTTCGGCGGGTTACGCAACGATAAGGGCTAAATCTGTAGTTTTTTAAAGATTTTTTATGAACGAGACCCGAGGAATGGGTGAAAGTATTGGTTAGCGGATGAATTTTTTGTACTATCTTTGCAAATTACAATGATTAACTCGAAAGTTCAGTCGGTATATTCGTGGACGCGCCGCTATGTGTCGCTCCCGCTGGTTGTGGCGGTGGTATATGCCGCGTTCGTGCTTTTCTTCAACGAGAATTCCTATTCGCACTCGGCCGAGCTGCAGAACCAGATCGACGAGCTGCGTGCGGAAATCAAGGAAAACAACGACACGATGCAGTACTACCTGCGACTCAACCATAATCTCGACACGGACCCGGCTACGCTGGAGCGCATAGTGCGCGAGCGCTACCATATGCAGCGGCCCAACGAAGATGTATATCTTGTTGACTGACTGAATGCCGAGACTGCGGAGGGTGTTGCATCAGGACACACAGACCGTGCGTCCCCCTACGTTTCGGTGGTTCCGCAACGCCCTCGGACATAATTGTTTAATTTAGAGACTATATGACTAAAGAACGCAAATATACCCTCGATCAGATGCTCGGCCCGCGGCCGGCTGCCTGGAAGGTGGTGATGGCGACGGTGGGACTTCTGGCGGTGGCCGTAGCCACGCTCATGCCGATTCTCAACGTGCTGATAACGTATGGCGCAGCCGGAACGTGGTGGAAATACCTCTTTGCCGCAGGGGCACTCCTGTTTCTTGCCGGCAAGCTTCTTTCGCCCTATCGCGGCGAACATCCGCGCATCCGAAGGCTCTACCGCATAGAGTCGTGGAGCGCGATTTTCTTCTGCGTGGCGGCGTTTTTCCTTTTCTACAACGGCTCGGTAAGCCGCGACAGCTGGGCCTTCACCCTTGCAGGGGGTGTGCTCCTGGTGTTCACTACGATTGCTATTCCGCGCACCGTGCGCCGCGAACTCCGTCGCGACGCGGGCGAGACTAAATGACATTCTACATGAAGGTAACTTTGATAGGATATGGCAAGATGGGCCATGCCATCGAGCGGTTTCTGCTCGAGAGGGGCCACGAGGTGGTCTGCACCATCGATGCCGGCGAAGAACACAAATTCGATTCCCGGGAATTCGCCACTTCCGATGTAGCGATAGAATTCACGCGGCCTGACGCCGCCGTGGCCAACTACCGACGCGCGTTTGCAGCGGGCGTTCCGGTGGTTTCTGGCACTACCGGCTGGACGAAAGAAATGCAGACGGTGCGCCACCTTATTTCTCAGGAGGGGGCCACGCTGCTGTGGACGTCGAATTTCAGTATCGGGGTCAACGTTGCCATGCGCGTAAACAGCTACCTGGCGCAGCTCATGTCGAAATTCCCGCAATACCGGCCCTCGATGAAGGAAATCCACCATATCCATAAACTCGACCATCCGTCCGGCACAGCCATCAGTCTTGCCGAAGGGATTACGCATTCGAATCCGAAGTTCACGCAGTGGCAAGAGTCAGAGGTGTTCGCTCCGGCCGATGCCGAAGGGGTCGTGGCCATAGCCCACGAACGCTCGGGCGAGGTGCCTGGCACACACATCGTGCGCTGGACGTCGCCCGTCGACGAAATAACCCTTGAGCACCGCGCCTTCTCACGCGACGGCTTCGCCCTTGGGGCCGTTCTGGCGGCCGAATGGGTGGCGGCCCACCCCGAGCGCTCGGGACTTCTGTCCATGGCCGATTTCCTCGGTTTCTGACAGCCTCCGAACCATAAATTCACGACTATTCAAAAGCAATGACGCAAAATATAGACAACAGCACAGCAACTCAGAAAAAGCCTGAATCAAATGCCGCTGCGCGCACGCTGCGCGATCGCTTGGCCGCCACTCGCCCCACGCGCTGGACGCGCTTCGCCATCGTGGCGGCGATATTCCTCCTGTGGGTGGCCTGGATGGGCAACTGGTGGCTGGCCCTGGGCCTGATTCTGCTGTTCGACATCTACATCACGGGCTACATTCCGTTCACATTCTGGAAAAAATCCAAGAGCGCGGCCGTAAGGTCGGTCGGCTCGTGGGTCGACGCGATTGTCTACGCCCTGGTGCTGGTATATTTCCTTTTCGCCTTCGTAGGGCAGAACTACCAGATTCCGTCGTCGTCGCTCGAGAAGACGCTTTATACGGGCGACTATCTGTTTGTCAACAAGACCGTCTACGGCCCGCGTGTGCCGATGACACCCGTCTATTTCCCGCTGGTACACAACGAACTCCCCTTCGGCCTCGGCAAGAGCTATCTCGACAAGCCCTCGCTTGAATACCACCGCCTGAAAGGGCAGCGCGACGTGGAGCTGGGCGACATCGTGGTATTCAACTTCCCCGCCGGCGACACGGTGATGACCCGCGTACAGAATCCTGATTACTATACGCTGGTGGCCATGCACGGCCGCGAGCGCCTGCTGGCCGACAAGGCCACGTTCGGCGAGCGCATCTACCGCCCGGTAGACCGCCGCGAGAATTACGTGAAGCGCTGTGTGGGCCTCCCCGGCCAGCGCATCCGCATCGTCGACGGCGAGATTTATCTCGACGGCGAGAAATTCCCCATGCCGCAATACGCGCAGTTCAACCATTACTATCAGGCTGAATCCGACGCAGGGCTGACCGACGCTCAGTTTGAGGAGCTCGGCATCCCCAAAGACGACCGCTATACGCTTGAATATACTCCGCTCGACATTCCCTCGCTGGAACAGCTCGGATTCAAGGTGAACCCCGACGGCTCGGTGCCTCCGATCTATGTATCGCCGCTCACATCGGAGATGGTCGCAGAAATGGAGGCATCTCCGCTCATTCATTTCGTGATGAAGCAGACGGCTGTGCCCGAACAGATTGTGCGCCTCTTCCCGCAAGACATCAGTGCCGACTGGACGCGCGCCGACTACGGCGGCGCCGACGGCCTGTGGATTCCCAAGAAAGGAACCGCACTGAAAATGACCGAAAAAGCCTGGCAGATCTATGGCCGAGCCATCCGCGTCTACGAGAACAATCCCTCCGCCGAGTGGCGCGACGGAAAGATGTGGATCGACGGAAAGCCCGTGGACTATTATACCTTCCGCATGAACTACTACTTCATGATGGGCGACAACCGCGACAACTCGCTCGACTCGCGCTACTGGGGCTTCGTGCCCGAGGACCACGTGGTCGGCACCCCCTGGCGTGTGCTCATATCGTTCGACAAAGACAAGAGTCTCTTCGACGGCAAGATACGCTGGAACCGCATCCTCCGCGACGCCAATCCCGACAAATAAGCGCTCTATCGAAGTGAATCCTCGCGGCTATACAAACCTCTTCGGTACGCGCGCGGCTCTTCCTCCGCGCTATTTCGGCAACATAGCCTATTATCTGGCCGTGGCCGCCCACGGCGGCGACGCCTATATGGACGGCTCTATACTTTTCGACAAGCGTCAGAAGGTCGTGCACCGCTGCGAGATAGCCGACACGCGCGGGCGCGTACAACTCACGGCGCCCGTAGCCAAACCCCACGGCATAGCCCGCGCCACCTGGGACGACGTGGCCGTCAGTCCCCACGGACAGTGGTGGCACATCCACCTTACCACGCTTGAGTCGGCCTACGGGCGCACTCCGTTTTTTGAGTTCTATATCGACCGCCTGCGCCCGTTCTTACAGCCAGACACACATCTTCGCTACCCCTCGATAGTGGCACTTGACCACGCCATCGACGCCGAACTGCGCCGCATCCTCTTCCTTCCTGAGGCTCCGGAGCCAAAAAACTCAGCCGACTCAGCCGAAGCGGTCGGCATGGAGCATTCCGACACCCAATTTACCGACCTGATTGAGCCTTATTGGCAGGTGAGGATGGACTGCCTCGGCTTCCAGCCCAACCTCTCCATTCTCGACCTGATTTTCAACCTCGGCCCCGAAGCCGCCATCTACCTGGCGCGCATCGCCTCAAAGCCCCAAGCCACCCACATCCACTAACTCTTTCCACTGCCAATTACTTGAAGATGAAAGTACTCATGGAGTGTGGAGCGAGATCTACGGCGAGATGGCGCCCTTTGACGTGGAGCGAAAGCGGCTCTACGGCGTCGGACCTGTTGGCGGCCACTGCCACATGCGTGCCGTCCGCGTTCCGTGCCACAAGTACCACAGGCAAGTCGGCGCCACCTTTGCTATAGCCCACGATGCGCGCTCCCGGTGCGATGAAATGTGAGAAATGCTTCACTGCATGGAATTCAGGTGTATAGCGGACTGTGCGCGCAGTTTCATCGAGCTCCACAAGCGCGTTCTGACGCCATCCCCAGGGACTCTCGCCACCACGCGGAAGCAGGAAATTCCAGTTGTACCACTCGCTGCACCCGTTGCCGAGATTGTCGGCTATGAGAAAAAACGTGTGCTCGGCAGCGGCCCAGTCCATTGATCCGTTGCCGCATTCGCTCTCCGAACAGATATATTCCAAAGCGGGATACTGCCGGCGTATTTCGGGCAGAATCTCGCGCCCTTCCCACTGGAAGGCAGCTCCGGCGAGCATGGAGCGAAGCGTAGAGTCGGCCATGATGCGCTCCACGTGGTCGAGTCGGTTGGTGTTGAACGTGCCGATGAACAATTTTACTTCGGGATGACGCCGCTTCAATGTCGGGCCGAGATAATCGCGGTTGAAGCGGATGGTACCCTCGGCCGTCCAGGCGCAGCCCGGATAGGGGGTATAGCTATATGCTTCGTTCTGATATATCACCATATCGATAGGCACTCCCTGTGCGGCGTATTCCTCGATGAAACGGCAGAAATAGTCGGCATAAGCCTGCAGATAGCGCGGATCCTGAATGAAATAGTCGGTTGTGGCGAGGCGCCGGGGGAACTTACCGTCGCGCGGACCGAGGAATTTCATCTCATCTTCGTCGATACTGTCGGTAGCTCCGAAAAGCAGGTAGTCGATGCGCGGATCGGCGGAGTTGTGGCGACTGCTCACCACGGGATAGTCGCCGTTGATTTTCATCCACGACGGAGGCGACCAGGGCGACGCCCAGAACGTAAGCGAGGGATTGAAATGCTGTGCGGCGCGGATGAGCGGAATAATCCCACGCTTGTCGCGCTCGATATTGAAATAGCGCAGCTCTAGGTCGCCAGGAACCTCGTCGCAGCTGAACCACGAGCGGCCGTAGTCGTTGCAGTTCATGCCGATACGGCCTCGGGTGAAGCGCAAATCGCCGTCGGGAGCAAAAAGGCTGTGCATCAGCCGGTCCTGCTCCCCACGGTCGAGTGCGAGAAAGGCATCCCAGTCAAGCTCGTTGAATGTCGTGCCCCAATGGGCGAAGGGTGTGCCCTCCTCGCTGCCTGTTATAGCCGGAAGTGTAAGGCCTTCGGAAGCAGAAGTTGCGGTTTTTACCTTCTTCTGACGAAAATAATCTCCATCGGCGCTCTCATACCATTCTACCGAAGTGCCTTCGGCCATAAGTGCGGCAACTGCGGCCGCAGCCGCGAAAATCCATCTTTTCATCGTTTTCATCGGTATTATTTTTAAGGAGAATACGCTAATATACGGAATTTCGCTTAATTTTGCACATCGGCACCCACGAATGCCACACAATAATAAGCTCCGCGGAGCAGTTTATACAGTATGACACGCATCATTTCGCTTCTATCCCTTCTGATTCTGACGATTGCCTCCGGCGCGCCGCGCACGTGGGCCGACGAAAGGCAGGTGGTGCAGGCTGTCGAAACCCTAAGGGCGCAGGAGAACCGGCCGCTCGACGGTGCTTCGGAAGCCTCCGACGATGCCGTGCGCATATCGAAAAAACGCACCATCGAGCATCCCGGCACGGGGATGCAGAGCGTTTACCGCGGCAAATACCATACGATTACCGAAGAGGGCGACACGGTATTGGTGCTCGTGCTCAATGATGTGACCGTATTCCCCAAGCTGAAATTCAAGAACAAGAAGCAGGAAAAATTCTACTGGCGTACTGTGCGCGACGTGAAAAAGACCCTCCCATACGCAAAGCTTATCTGCGAGACCCTGCTCGAGACCTACGAATATGTAGAGACATTCCCCACCCAGGCCGAACGCGAAAAATATCTCAAGGAGATGGAAAGTGCCATCTTCCAACAGTATAAACCGGTGTTGATGCGCTTCTCGAAAAATCAGGCCCGCATGCTCGTGAAACTCATCCAGCGCGAGACGAACCAGAGCGGCTACGACATCCTGAAGGCATTTCTCGGGTCGTTCCGTGCCACATTCTGGCAGGGGTTCGGCCGACTCTTTGGCGTGAACCTCAAGGGGAATTTCCAGCCTGAGAAAAACTCCAACGACGCCATCATAGAGCGCGTATGCGTGGCCGTGGAGCAGGGCCAGCTATAACGATTGCCTAAAATTATGGAGGATTATACCATCCGTTCAACCGACGCCGCGATGCCTGCTCCGGAAGTGTCCGTAATCATACCGGCCTACAATGCCGAAAAGTATCTTGCGGAGTGCCTCGAATCTGTCGGGTCGCAGACCGAGCGCAACCTGGAGATTATTGTGGTCGACGACGGCTCAACCGATGGTACTGCTGCTATTGTCGCCGGTTTCGCAGAAGCCGACCCTCGCCTGCGCCTGATCAGGCAGCCGAACGCCGGTCCGGGCCCGGCCCGTAACACCGCCATAGCCGCCGCACGGGGCCGCTATCTCGCATTCGTCGACGCCGACGACCTCCTCCTCCCCCACGCTCTTGAGCATATGCTTGCCGCCGCGCGACGCCACGACGCTCCGATGGTAATCGCCCGGATGGCCAAAGGCCCACGCCTCCTCCCGAAGTGGCTCCGGGCAGATGCAGAGGAAAATCCATCCAGCCGCGTGGTAGATTATGTAGAATGCCTGAATCTGACGTTATATCAGCACGTTATCGGCACTTCCATGTGGGGTGCGCTGATGCGCCGCGAACTTTTCGACGGCATGCAGCTACGGGGTATTTACTACGAGGATCTCGATCTTACCTATCGGCTTATGATTAATGCCGGGCGAATAGTCCTGACTTCCGCGCTCGTATATTTCTACCGTCAGCATCCCTCGAGCATTATCCACACCCTTAGCCGCGCCCGCTTCGACGTGCTCGACGTTGTCGACCGCATGGTCGGTTATATCGAGCGCGAATGTCCACAGGCCATCCGCGCTGCCGAAAGCCGGAGGTTCGCAGCCCACTGCAACGCCTACTCCATGCTTCTCCACGCCCCCGAAGGGATTCTGACCCCCGCCGAGCGCACCTCCATCGAGCACCGCTGCCTCGCCGCCATCCGCCAATACCGCTTCCAGGAACTCTTCGGCCGCCGCACCCGCCTGCGCAACCGCCTCGGCGCCCTCCTCGCCTACTTCCCTCCCCTCCTCCGCCTCTCCCTCCGTCACTGATTTACCGATACCTTTCCCGATATTTGATTTTTATAAAATCCGAAAATAAAAATTGATTTGGGGAATAGAGAAAATTTGCTTACCTTTGTACGCTTGAAATAAGCCAGCAAGGCTTCGGGGTGTAGCACAGTTGGCAGCGCGCCACGTTCGGGACGTGGAGGTCGGAAGTTCGAGTCTTCTCACCCCGACTAAGTCAAATTGATACTTACAGAATCGCGATTAACGTTTCAGTGAGTATCAATTTGTTTTACTCTCAAATTGAACAATATCAGCGACTTAGTTATTATTTGCAAGAGTGCAACGGTTATTAAGTTCAAAAATGCTGGTTTGTATGTACCCTACAAAATCCCACCTCAAACCCTACATTTGTAGGGTAAATTTGTAGGGTAAATAATTTTTGTTTGACGGCCTAAAAAAACAATCGGCTATGTTCAAATTGAGACTAACGCCACATGCTGGCAAGGGATTCAAGGGGCTGACACTTGAAATTTCCCGCAAAGGCTTTAACCGTGCCTATATTACGGTGCAGGGGCTTAAATCCCCCGATTTTTCCCGCTGGGATAGCAAACAACAATGTTTTACGGGGCTGGGCGATGATGTAGCCCACAACAACAACGTATTAAAATCACTGCTGGATGCGATGCAGTTTCTTTTGGACGCTGGTACATTTACAGCACCAAAAGACCTCACAGCCGCTTACAAAACGGGGTTACAAATTGAGTGCAAAAATTCCGTTACCCTGCTGGAATTGGTTGACCGTGTTGCCGCCGATGAGAAAAATAAAACCGCTGGACGGTCGGCAAATTATCAACTTTATCAAAACCTCAGCCGCAAATTATCGGACACTAACGCCCCCACATACAAAGGGGAGAAATTGGCCGACTGCGATGTTACAAAACTCACAAACGCCCACTTTGCCGCTTTTGGTTCGTGGGTACTTGATGAGTTTGAGGGCAGTGGCTATAAAAATTTAATGATTTCCTTTTCCGCCGTGCTTAATAAATACGGGCGCAAACGTTACGGGCTGGAAATCCCCGTACTTTCTCACGATTGGCGGGCGTTCATGCCAAAAAAGAAATACACGGGGCTAACAGCCGCCGAAAAAGAGACTGCAACAGCCGCCGCAATCCCCGCCCTCTCAGTTAAGGAGATTAAAAGGTTTGCCGCCTTTGACCTCTCTAAGATTGCCCCCAAACAGCAACGTAACGCCTTTTTGCTGGAGGTGTACCGCGATTTTGCGATGTTGATGTATCACACCACCGCCCGCCCCGCCGATGTGATGCAATGGCATCACGTTCACAATTACAACCCCGAAACGGGGCGCGTTTCTTATGTGCCTCACAAACTCCGCAACCGTGGCGGAAAGATGGTTACTATCGCCCTAAATGATGAGGCGAAAAAGATTGTGGAAAAATACAAAGGGATGAGCAAAGGGGGCTATTTGCTTCCCCTCCCTATCAATGAAACAGCGTGGGGCGATGATATTGATGGGGAAATATTTACACGCTGGGAAACAAAACGGAGTAACACCCTGCAACACACCAACAGCAATCTGCAAAAGATTGCAACCGCGCTGGGGATTACCACGCCCGTAACTCTCTACACGTTCCGACATTCGGCAATTACCCACGCTTGTAAACGCGAGGGCGCAAACGTGTTTGAAATTGCCCGCAATGCTGGGACGTCTGTAGCGATGATTGAGAAGCATTATTTTAACTCCGTTGTATAACTAAGCAACACAAACGCCGCCCAATACGATTTTAAGGCGATTTGGCGGCGTTTGTGATTTCTCCCACTATGGCACTACATGACAATAAAAGCGTGCTTATTTTCAACCGTTTTAAGCGTTTTGCGGCCTTTTGCCCCTCTCTTGGGTACGCCGCTAAATTGCTGAACGTAACTGGCTCTGCTGTACATCAATGTATTAACGGCACTACGATGGCTTGCAAGGGTTTTTATATTCGGTATTGGGATAGTAGCCTAATTAGTTTCTCTGACTTGGCGCAACTCAATTTATTTGAATACGATGCACTGCAAGGAAACAGCGGTCGAAAATACTATCCAACGGGGCAAATAACAAGGAAGGGGATGAAATATAAGAAGACAAAACGCCACACCGCACGCCGCTAACTCTACATAGCCGATTTACGCCCGCTTGCGAAAAGTAGGCATAAATCAACGCCCCCGCTCTTGACATAGGCGGGGGCGTTTTCTTGATACGGAAATTATAGGCTAATTACCGATTTCGCTCAGTTTACACCGCTGGGGGCGTGGTTGATGTTTAGATGATTAATTTAGGCTGACACGCTTTTTATTTTCAAGGGAGTGAAAAATTATTACTGATTCCGCGCTTCGTATATCATTGAAATACGGATATTTGGGCGTGGCTTGCCGTGATTTGCCAACACTATGCGATGTAATTAAATTTCCCTTTGGGCGTAATTTGGCCTTTTATACACGCTTCCCCCGCTCTTTGTTGAAACATCTACGAGCGTAACACACCGCTATCCCGATGGCGTCCGCTGTATTGTCGCTTGTTATTAGCGGGCTGGGAGATAGTTTTTTGTTGATGTGCTGTAACACGTCTTCTTTTGTGGCATAAGCCTTATTAAGCAACGACCGCCGCCACGTTGTAGGCTCTATAAATTCTAATGTTAAGGCCGCTTGCTGGGCGTATAGCTTTATCACGCCTTGATAGTCCGCTAATTTCTTAAATGTGGCTTTGTTCGTGCCTAAATAGATTTGCTCGGCGGCGATGTGGGTTATATTGTGTTGGCCTACCTTTTCGGCGATGAGGCTATAAAGTTCCGCTTCGGGTTGCTTCGTCTTTAAATCCTTTTCGCCGTATTCGGTTATTGTGCCGTTGCTGATGATGCAGTACCCACATTTGCGGGCTGTGTCTAATGCTAAAATATTGGGAATAGTTTTCTTATTGTTCATAGTAATTATTATAACTAATATAATTATAAGGGGCTATAGTGGCATTTGGCCGCTAATTGGTTGATACATTGCACACTAATCCTATTGCGCTTTGATGCGATTGCACACAGCTATGAGTGTGTACGATTTTGGGCGGATTGTACACAGCTATGAGTGTGTACGATTTTGGAACAATTTCGCCCACATTTCACCATCATTGTACGCACACGCCGCCGCTTCCGGATTAAGCAAGCAATCATTTATTTTTTCCACGTTCAGATTAAACACGCTGGTTTTGCCGTCTTTTGTGATAGTTAGCCAATCATTGCGTTCTAACCACTTAGCCGCCCTTATTGCTGTAGTTTGATGTACATGAAATTTTTTGGCTATTTCGGCGTAACTACACCTATATCCCAGCGTTTCGCCTTGATTATTTCGGTTAATACGCTGGACGGATAAAAATAAATGAAGTAGCAACCACGGGGCAAAAGCCGCCCCCGTGCCTTTTACTTTATTGGCGTATTGCTGGAGATGATAGCCCACCGCCGCAATATTGGTGTTAACGCTGGGTGCAAATGAATTTCCCTTTTCAAAAGTTGATGTTAGCCCGCGCCGCTCCGATAACTCAACTTTTTTCATTTTGCGCCGCTGTTGATTTCGTTCGCTTTGTTATTGACCGCTTGCCACTTTTGTATAAAGTGAGTAATTCGCGCCCTTTTCAATTGGTAATTATTGCCTTGTTTGTCGCTCTCTTTGGTTACGATAATGTAGCCCTTATCTTTGAGCCACCGCAAACGCCGCACAACGGTGCAACGGGATAACTGAAGGGATTTGCACAGCTGTGTTAGCGGTACTTGAAATTCGTAGCCGTACACTTGGATAAGCGTTTCAGCCGTCCGCACTAATTCTCCGTGCTGGGATTTGTAATTAAAATATTTCATGCTTTATCGGGCGCAATTATGCCCGCTCCGTCTAAGAATAGACATTTTAGCATCCCAACGGGGTAAACCCTATTAAATACCGTAAAAAAAATGTATCTTTGAACATTCTCAACTCTTTTCAGTATGAGCGATTACGATTTTGGCTGGTCTAATGATTTCAGCGTATACAATGATGACACGGTTCATAATATGTACGTTGATGATTTCTATAACGCTGAGGGCTGTAATATGAGCGATTTTGCGCCCGATGAAGATAACGCCGCCCCGCTGGCTGACCCCTCACCCGTACCGCCGCACTTGCGCCCCTTTGTTGACGATTGCGGCAATATTGATGTATTAGGGTTGCTAAATGATTGCTTGCGCCGATGTGGTTATTATGATGAGTGAGCCTGTCTCTTATACACATCTCCGAGCCCACGAGACGGAGCTACATCT
>ENA-OZES01000191-OZES01000191.1-human-gut-metagenome-genome-assembly--contig:-NODE-191-length-44398-cov-8.350743_pt1 | contig 44398 bp, 37 predicted proteins | sample MGYA00245068_ERZ653609 | MGnify/ENA primary metagenome ERZ653609 (study PRJEB26926, sample SAMN06164898) | human gut metagenome | biome: ENVO:00009003; feature: ENVO:2100002; material: ENVO:00002003... | reverse complement strand
TAGCCTCTATTCTCCATGACCAAGGCTGGGGTGTGGGACTGGTGACCTCCGTGGCTCCCGATGATGCCACCCCGGGCGCATTCTATGCCCATGTGCCCAACAGAGGTATGTACTACGAAATTGGCCGTCAGGCTGCCGACTGCGGCTATGAGTTCATTGCCGGGTCGTGCTGGCGCGGTGCCACCGACAAGGCCGGCAATCCCACCGACCTGCTCGAGTATATATCGTCCAAAGGTGTGGACCTTGTCACCGATGTGGCAAAGGCCGGGAGCTCCGACAAGAAGAGGGTGTTTCTATACAGCGACAATCCGTTCAACAGCAGCAATGTGGGGTTCACCATCGACTCCATACCCGGAGCGCTGACTTTGCCGGAGATGACCGAGGCCGCCATCGAGCACCTGATGAAAGTGTCGCCCGACAAGTTTTTCATGATGGTGGAAGGCGGCAACATTGACCATGTAGGCCACGGCAACGATGGTGCGACTGTGGCTGTGGAGGTGATCAACTTCGACCGGGCTCTTGGGAAAGCATACGAGTTTTACAAGCAGCATCCGGAAGAGACAGTGATTATTGTCACCGCTGACCATGAAACCGGCGGTATGTCTATCGGCAACGGCCATGTGGGATACACTTCCCACACCGAATATATCCCCTATCAGCGGATGAGCAAGGATATGTTCTCCCGTCAGGGCGAGGAGCTGCTGAAAAAAGGCATCCCATCGTGGGAGGAGGTGAAACAGTTCACCGCCGAACGCACCGGGCTGTGGAGCCGGGTGCCGGTCAGCGAAAAGCAGGAAAAGAAGCTCAGGGCACTGTATGACAAAGCTGTGGAAGGCAATGAAAAGCAATCCGAAGAAAAAACCCTCTACGCCTCATATTCAGCTTTGGCTTCGGAGATATTCAAGGTGCTCAATACCAATCAGGGATTTGGATGGACCACCGGGGCACACACCGGCAATCCTGTGCCCGTATATGCCATAGGCAAAGGTATGGAGCAGTTTGCCAAATGGCTTGACAACACACAGATAGCCCCGGCGCTGCTGGAGCTATAAGAATATGGCGGACATAAAAAAAAGAGGAACCGGGATTGAATCCTGATTCCTCTTTTACTATATCTTAAAGGCTCACAGATTGTTGGCCTTGCGCTCGAAGTACCCTTGCTCCTTGCCGCATACGGGGCATTTCTTGGGGGCATTCTTTCCTTTGTGGACATAGCCGCAATGGATGCACTGCCACTCCTGCTCGGGATCCTCGGACGAGAACACCTGATCGTTGGTCATCTGCTCAAGGAGCGCAAGATAGCGCTTCTCATGCTCCACCTCCACCTTGGCAACAAGACGGAAAAGAGATGCGATTTTCGGAAATCCCTCATCTTCGGCAGTCTGTGCGAAGTTGGCATACAGTTCACTCCATTCCTCGCGCTCGCCGGCAGCAGCCTCGCGCAGATTGGTCATGGTGTCGGCCACTACCCCTGCAGGGTATGCGGCATTGATGGAGACCATGCCACCCTCAAGCTGATCAAAAAACATTGAAGCGTGGGCGAGCTCCTGCTTGGCTGTGATTTTAAACACTTTGGCTATCTGACGGTAACCTTCCTCCTTGGCCTTCTTGGCAAAGAGAGTATAGCGGCTGCGGGCCTGGCTTTCACCGGCAAATGCAGCTAAAAGATTGTGTTCGGTCTGTGTACCTTTGATTGATTTCTTTTCCATATTTTCGAGTGTTAAATAGGGTTTTTGACATATTGACACATTTATAACACCCGGCGTTGAAAGAAAGTTCAACCAACAGCAATTTTGCGCACGAAGCCTCCCACCTTAATTAAATATATGCCTCCGAAAGGTACTTGAAACACTGCCTCAGGACCGGCTTGTTGCGCTACTACCATCCCTACACTGTCGATAAGCTGGATGCTGTCGGAGCTGTCGGCGGTCACCGTCACAACGCGTCCGTCAATGGCAATGCTCGGATTCCGGACATCACCGGCATCCACTTGCCCGATGCCACCAAGGGACTCCACGTAGTCGCGGAGGCGGATTATGAATTTGCAACCGGGGTCGGTGGTGTTGACAGCTCCGGTGGTTGAGTCAATGCCATAGTCGCCCAGCTTGTAGTTGCTGCCGCTGTTGAGCATGTGCATCTGTGAAGGCAGCCCGGAATAGATGGCAAAATGCTCACCGCTATACAAAAAGCGAAAGAGCCACCCCTGCCGCACGGGCTGAGTGGCTGAAGATCCGAACACTTTCACCGGTGAATTGCCGCCGCTGGCAATCGTGGCATCGGTGAGCAGGAATTGCTCACCGCTCCGGTTCTGCATGGCAAACGAGCCATCGCTTAGCCCGATGAATTTCCACTGCTGGGTGTACGCGGAATTATAGGCAGCACCATAGGTGAAGGAGGAAGTCCACGTGAGCGCTTTCTCTCCGTCGCGCACGCTACTGATGGAGTACCAATACTCTTTGTCGGCTGTGGAGAGTTCGGGACGGTTGTACTGCTCCACAAAAAGTTCGCGGGCAGCTTTCAGGTCTGCGACAGCCTGTGCTATCTCCTCTTCCGAAGCATCAGCATCGCCGGCAATGGCGCGTGCGGAGGCGATGGCTGACTCCAGCACCCCTGCCGCATCCTGAGGATACTGCCCCGGTTCGCCGCCTACCGTCACACCCTGCAGCGCGGAGGAGGCCTGCGCTATGGCGGCCATGAGCTCCGCGTTGTACACGGGAATGTCAGTGGATTGATTCGGATCGTAGATGAGTCCGGGAGCCGCATCCTTGCCGTCGAGAGTGGTGAACACGCAGTTGAACATCCACTTCACCAGGCGGATTTCATTTTGCGTGAACGCACCCACGGGAAGCTTCATGAACACCTTGTTCCATCCCTCGTGCAACACAACAGGAATAGGAGCACGGGCAGTCATGTTCTCGTTTTTGAGTGTTATCTCGGAGCTCTTGGTGGTGTGGGTGTTCTCCCACACCGGGGCTGCAATCTCCTCATCGTTCACCCATATACGGCTACCTTTGTAGTCCCACTTGCCCGTCGGGGCAGCGAGGTCGGTTTCGGAGCGGCTGTAGTTTTGAAATTCAGCCATCAGTCCCACAGTCTGCTCCATCGGGCTATAAACGTATGTATAGGCGTATGCTGTGTGATTGGCTTGCGGATTGGCATAGAATCCGGGCACGGTTGTGCCCCACACATGGCGGAGATATACTCCGGCACCGAGAGCCTCGGCGGTTCTGTAGGTGTTGCCGTTGTAGGTATAGCTCTCAGCCGGTCCTTCGGTTTCGGGCGGGAAAGAGGCGGTGAGCACACCCTGGTTGGGGAACGGGTCAGTGATGCGCCATTTCGTATTGGTCTGCGCCACATACGGTATCGGCTCCCCGCTGAGATAGTTGGCTTTGTGGAACAAGAAACGGCGCTCCCAATCAAAGAAATCGGTATCGGTGCTCCGGAGCAGAGTGCCGACAACGGGGAAATAACCGTCACCGCCACCAAGCCATGACCGCTCGGCTATGGCAAGCATGGAGGAGAAGAAACTGTTTTGTTTTATAATGGATTCGTCATCGGGAAGATAGCGGTCGTTCCAGAACGCCACTATCACTCCGGCATACTGGTCGCTGCCCTTCGGTTGATCGGCTATTGTACTTTTGTAGAGACTCACTATATCGGCATAGTTGTCGAAATGGTTGGCATAATGATAGCGCGAGTCAATGGTCGGAACACCGGTAAGGGGGCGACCGGCGCTGCTCCACATGTGAACCATGTCGATATCCTCAGGCGAATATGAATAGCCGGGATTCCATGACACCACCTTCTTTCCCTGCTGGCGGATATGCGACACCATGACAGGCACGAAAGCGGTCCAGTTGAGCGTTCCCTGGTCCTCGGTGCGGAGTTCATCGGTGCCGATATGCATCCAGGGTGTTTCGGCGAAAGTGGCGCACGCCTCGGTCATGATCGCCTTCATCTCTTCAAGTCCCTGCGGAGTGAGCATGCTGTGTCCCATGGCTCTGCGGAAGGCAAGGCTATGGCCGGGCATATCAATTTCCGGAATCACTGTAACGCCATGGCGGTTGGCGTAGCGCACCAGCTGTTTGGCCTGCTCGATGGTGTAGTATTTTCCCGCGAGACGGGTGAAACTGTTGTCAGCCACCAGTTGAGGATACACCTTGCTTTCAAGACGCCAGCCCTGATTTTCGGTAAGATGCCAGTGGAATGTATTGATTTTGTATCGTGACAGTTTGTCAATATGATTGAGCAGCTCGTCAAACTCCAGGAATCCGCGCCCCACATCGTGAGTGTAGCCACGCAGACTGAATGCCGCCCAGTCGATGATGTCGCCGCAGGCAAGAGCCCCATCGGCCCCTTCCGCCAGCTGCCACAGTGTTTGCACAGCCCAATAAGCTCCGCGCAGGGTGGGCGCGGTGATGGACACCTGATTGGACTTGATGCTCACCTTATACGCCTCATCCGGAAATTCCGCCTCAGGAACCTCTCCGAGCGTCACTGTGATGGAAGCCCTGGCGGAGGTACTGATTCTACCACCGTTGTCAGTGACAAGGGCTGTCAGCTGCTCGTCAACCGCCGGATCGGACTCCCCTATCTCAGGCAATGTGAGCCTGACAGGTCGATTGAGCGCAAACGAGGCGTTTTCGGAAAACTCACACAGCTGCGGTTTCGGCAGCAGGGATTGTGTGTCGGCAACGGCTGCAGCACTGCAACATAGCAGCAGGGACAGCACAAAGGCACGGATAGTCATGATTGGTGTATTCTTTGTTTGTTTATGATTGATTTTGGCTACAAAAATAATGGTTTTATACTGATTCACAACAACAACCATCATTTTCGTCCGAAATCAGCCGGAATCTCGCCCCAGTTGTCGGTATCCCACTTCACTATCGGGTTGGTGACGCGATGGGTCTGCAGCCACAACTCGGCACGGCGCACAAGCTCCATGATTTTACCATTCCTGGCATTGGGGGTCACGGCGGTGCGGGCGTGCTTGTTGCGCACCCATGCCTGGGCGGTGCGGGAGTCGGAGAAGATGGTCACATCGTGGCGTCCGAGCTTGTCAAGCATCGCCAGAGCATGGACAATGGCCAGGAACTCTCCGATATTGTTGGTGCCCCCCTCCAGAGGGCCCACATGAAACAGTTGCCGCCCGGTGTCAATCTCCACACATTGGTACTCCACCGGCCCGGGATTGCGGCTGCACGCCGCATCCACAGCTATCGCACCTCGCGGTATCTGCGGTATCGACTCATAGTTGACCACCGATGCCTTGTGGGCCGCGATGGTTTTCAACATCCCTATATATTCATCGGGCGAACCGCGGAAGGCCTCGATGGCCTCATTCTGCGAATTGAACGCCTTATAGCGTGCCCCGGGAAAATTCTCCACCTGAAGCTTGCACTCCTCCCAGGAGTCGAACACGCCGGTGGCATGGCCTTCCCACACCACATAATATTTCTTCTTAGTGTATGCCATATTGTCAGGAAAGGGTGAGATAGATGTTTATGTCAACATAGCGCTTGCCGTGGGTTTCGGCCAGTCCCCGGTGCACCACCTTGCCGCTGTAGGTGAGCGCGGCGTTGCGCAGTCCGGGGAGCAATTTCAGGGCATTGACAAACCCCTCGCACCCGGCTATGCGGCTGAGCAGGGTGATGAAGGTGTTGCTCAAGGCCATCGCCGCAGTGCGCGGCACCGAGCTGCCTGCGTTGACATAGCACACCCTCGTGGGTTCAACCGGCGACAGTGTGACAGGAAACGCCGAAGCGAGGTCCACCACCGGCAGCGAAGGGAATCCTTTGCCGTTGCCGCCGCTGAGATCAAACAGTATCACTCCGCGCTTCATTGTGGCCACAAGGTCGGAATCGATATGCAACGCCGGAGTGGTGCCGGTGTAAACCACCACATCAGCCGTGGCGAGCGCCCCTGCAAGCGAGCGCGGATGCATGGCCGACCCTATCACTCCGGGGCCCAACAGCCGCGTGGCATCGCGCAGGGAGTACATATCGTGGTCAAACATCCTCACCACCGCACCGGCTCCAACAGCTGAGCGGGCTGCGGCGCAGGCAGCTATTCCGCTCCCTATCACCATCACCTCACACGGCAGAAGTCCGGCCACTCCACCAAGCAATATCCCCTTGCCGTGCACGGCATCGGCAAGCAACGATGCGGCTCGCGCCATCGCGGCACGGCCATCAATCTCGGCAAGGATGTCGGCAAACGGTTTATTCCCAGCCTCGTCGGACACCATGTCAACTCCGACGGTTGTCACACCCCGCTGCAGCAGGGTGTCGAGCACCCCGGAGTCCATGCGCTCCGGATTGGACAGACAGAACAGTATCGCTCCTCGCTTCATCAGCCTGATGTCGCTGCAAGGCAGCGGTGCCAGGTGCATCACCATATCACACCCCAACGCCTCGGCACGGCTCACAAGGGCGGCCCCGGCGCGGGTATATTGCATGTCGGTGTAATGTATCGGTTTTCCGGCCCCCTGCTCCATCTTCACAGCATACCCGCGGTCGGTGAGCATCGCCACACCCTCGGGCGTGAAGGGAAACCGTTTTTCGGACGGGTCGATGCAGCACGGCAACCCTATTGACATGTTACGACGGCCACGGGCTGTGGCCACAGGCTGTTCAAGCGGAATGGCTGAGAATCGGGAGTTCATAGTGTGATGAATTGGTTGATGAACAATCGTGTGGTGGCACGGATTTCCTCGATGGTTTCGAGGCGGTCGGTGCAGAACCGATGGTGGGCCATGGAGTAGAACTGATGGCGCGACTCAAGGCCGGAGCGGATGGTGTGGAGTATCTCCTCATCGGTTTTGTCGGCCAGCAACGGACGCTTGCACCGTCCCCGCACCAGCCTTCGGAGCAATATCTCCTCCGAGGCTTGCAGCCACACACTCGTGCCATGGCTGTTGATCAACTCCATATTGCCGTGAAAGCACGGTGTGCCTCCGCCACAGGCCACTATCACATTCTCGAAATCGGCCACCTCCGCCAGCATCCGCCGCTCCATGTCGCGAAACCGCTCCTCGCCGTGACGGGCAAAGATGTCGCGCACATTGGCCATATAGCGCCGCTCTATATAGTTGTCGAGGTCTATCAGCTGCAGCCCGGTGTATTTCGCCACAGCTCTTCCGAGCGTGGACTTGCCGCTGCCCATATACCCTATAAGAAATATCGGTGATGCCATGATGCCGGGGTTGATGATTATTTACGGCAAATGTACGAAAAAAGGGGTGCACCCCAAAGATACAGATGCAAAAAGCGGTCCGCCTCCTTTCGGAAACGGACCGCGATATTGCATGTTTTTATTAAACTGCGGGGTATTAGAGCTGAGGACCGGCTACTACGAGAGCCTTACCTGCTGCATTGTTCTCAAACTTCTTGAAGTTGTTGATGAACATTTCAGCGAGCTTGGTGGCCTTTGCAGTCCACTCTTCAGCATTGGCGTATGTGTCGCGGGGATCAAGAATCTTGGGATCAACGCCGGGCAGCTCGGTGGGGATAGTGAAATCGAAGATGGGGAGCTGCTTGGTGGGAGCATTCAGGATAGCGCCGTCAAGGATAGCATCGATGATGCCGCGGGTGTCCTTGATGGAGATACGCTTGCCTGTGCCGTTCCAGCCGGTGTTCACCAGATAAGCCTTTGCACCGCTTTCCTGCATGCGCTTAACGAGCTCTTCAGCATATTTTGTGGGGTGCAGGCTCAGGAAGGCAGCACCGAAGCAAGCCGAGAAAGTGGGAGTGGGCTCTGTGATGCCGCGCTCTGTGCCGGCGAGCTTGCTGGTGAATCCGCTCAGGAAGTAGTACTTGGTCTGCTCCGGAGTGAGGATGCTCACGGGAGGAAGCACACCGAATGCATCGGCCGACAGGAAAATCACATTCTTGGCGGCAGGACCACGGCTGGGCTTAACGATATTCTTGATGTGATCGATAGGATAGGACACGCGGGTGTTCTCAGTCACGCTCTTGTCGGTGAAATCGATCTTGCCGTCCTTGTCCACAGTCACGTTCTCAAGCAGAGCATCGCGGGTGATAGCGTTGTAGATGTCGGGTTCGCTCTCCTTGTCAAGGTTGATTACCTTGGCATAGCAGCCGCCCTCGTAGTTGAACACACCGTTGTCATCCCAGCCGTGCTCGTCGTCACCGATAAGCAGACGCTTGGGGTCGGTGGACAGAGTGGTTTTACCTGTGCCGGACAGACCGAAGAAAATAGCGGTGTTCTCACCGGCTTTGTCGGTGTTGGCCGAGCAGTGCATGGAAGCGATGCCGCGCAGAGGATTGTAGTAGTTCATGATGGAGAACATACCTTTCTTCATCTCACCACCGTACCAGGTGTTGATGATGAGCTGCATGCGCTGGGTGAGGTTGAAAGCAACACATGTTTCGGAGTTGATGCCGAGCTCTTTCCAGTTCTCAACCTTAGCCTTGGAAGCGTTGAGGACCACGAAGTCGGGAGTGAAATTCTTAAGCTCCTCCTCGGTGGGACGGATGAACATGTTGGTCACGAAGTGAGCCTGCCATGCAACTTCCATCACGAAGCGTACAGCAAGACGAGTGTCAGCGTTGGTGCCGCAGAAAGCGTCAACCACATAAAGAGTCTTGTCGGAAAGCTCCTTGTCGGCGATAGCCTTCAAAGCATCCCAGGTGGCGGGAGTGATAGGCTTGTTGTCGTTCTTGTACTCGTCGGTTGTCCACCAGATAGTGTTCTTGGAAGTGTCATCCATCACAAAGAATTTATCTTTGGGCGAACGGCCGGTGTAGATACCGGTCATTACATTGACAGCACCAAGCTCGGTGAGCTGGCCTTTTTCATAGCCGGTGAGAGCGGTATTGGTCTCATCGATGAACAGCTGGTCGTAGCTGGGGTTGTGGATCACTTTGGCACCAGTGATGCCGTACTGTGACAAATCAATTGTACTCATATTGTTAACAGTATGTTAGTTTGGTTATACATTGTCTTGTTTACCGGATGCAAAGGTAGCAACTTTTTGCGGATATACCAACCTTATTAAAGAAATATTTCCTTATTAATAATTTTTAATACTTCCTTTTTAACTATCATTGCATCACCTTCAACCGGCAGAAACAACAATTCAAGGGCACGGAAAGTGAGAATTTGAGCAACGTTTCAACCAATCAATTAGCATTTTTTAATAAAAATCAGCCCCACTGTCCCCAAATTGGAGATAAAAACGTAACTAATAAATATTTGCACAGAACAAAAAACTATTGTAAATTTGCACCAAGCATGAAATACAAGGGATGTTTTTTCTAACCGACAAATATTTTTTGGACTTCATCAAATACACGTTTTGTTCCGGAGGAATAGAGATTCCATCACCCCGGGACCAAACAAAGTAGTAGAGAAATAATACACCGACACTTATTCTCAGCGCCTGGAAACCGCCAACACCTCCACAATGTCCCGGAGAATGAGCACATCGGTCCCTCTCTCCCTCGCAACGAGGCGGAGGGCCGGATAGCTTATCAAGTGGACAAAGGCGCATGGCGGTGCCTCAGACGCAAGGTAAGACCCCGGTTTTCCGCCTTTTATGTTATGTATCATGGACCAAATTTTTATCGGCAAATCAATCGAACGCGAACTCCGCGCGCAAGAACGCTCGGTGGTGTGGCTCGCACGAAAACTCAACTGCAACCGCACAAATATCTATAAGATATTCAACCGTTCCACCATCGACACCGAACTGCTCCTCAAAATCAGCAACGTGCTCCAGCACAACTTCTTTGAGGAATACACAAACCGACTCGACTTCACCGAGTCCGGCGAAGCCTGACCCTCTCCCCTCACAACATCCACCACACCCAAAGCCGCCGGCAATGTAGGATTTTATCCCACATTTCACTATTTTTGCCTCTGAATTGTTATTCTCAGATGAATCAAAATCACGCATCAATATGTCAGCACCAAAATCCATCCTCTACACAGGCACCGGCGACAAAGGCACCACATCACTGGTGAGCGGACACCGCATTGCCAAGCACCACATGCGCATCGAAGCCTACGGCACAATCGACGAACTCAACTCCCACATAGGCCTCGCGATAGCACTACCCGCACTCCCCCATGAACAGAAACAGATGCTCCAATGGATCCAGAACAAACTCTTTGACCTCGGAGCATACCTCGCAAACGACCTCCCCGACACACACCCCGGAGTGACACCTTCCGACATCCTACGCCTTCAGGCAATGATTGACACCACCGACGCCGCACTCCCCCCACTCCGCCGGTTCGTGCTCCCCGGAGGCTCCGTGGAAGCAGCCCAGCTCCACATCGCACGCACAGTGTGCCGCCGCGCTGAACGGCGCATCACAGCACTCGCCGACACCACTCAGATAGCCCCCGACGCCATCATTTTCGTCAACCGGCTCAGCGATCTCCTCTTCGCCATGGCACGGCTCGCAAACATTTGCACAGACACCAATGAAATATTTTGGGAGAAAAATTGTTAGATAAAATAAAAACACTACTTTTGCCCCCACTTTTGTTGCCACACGGCAAACACATGCACCGATTATAAACAAAAAACAACACATAGATATGTACTGGACACTTGAACTCGCATCCAAACTCGAAGATGCACCCTGGCCCGCAACCAAAGACGAACTCATTGACTACGCAATGCGCTCCGGAGCTCCGCTGGAAGTAATCGAAAACCTGCAGGAAATGGAAGACGAAGGCGAAACCTACGAATGTATCGAAGACATCTGGCCAGACTACCCCTCCAAAGAAGACTTCTTCTTCAACGAAGAAGAATATTAACCCAAAACGCGACAAAACGCGCTGAAATACAATCTAATTTACAGGATGTTGGGGACGCAGCAATTCTCCAACATCCTCTTTTTTTGTGCTAAATAGCTTGGTTTGCGTCCCCATTTTCACTATCTTTGCGAAAAATATTCCAAAAATTTGGATAGTAACTTGATTCGACATGGGCAGACCGAAACCGACAAAAATCAAAGGCAACCTCGCACTTCGCACAGACCGCAAACCAGACGGTAACGGTCGTTATTGTGTGTATATAGATTATGTGTTGCAGTCGAAGCACGCAAAAGTCGCAACCGAAGTGTGGGTTGAGGAGAAATACTTCGACAAGAAGAAAAAGGAAATCTCATCAACCCATCCGTTTGCTACCAAACTCAACCGCCAACTCGACATTCAACGTCGAGAGATTGATGAGAGAATATTTGACTACTCTCAAAAGCATCGCCTTACTATTGATGCGCTTAGAGCGTTGGTTCAAGGTAAGGTCGTGCCGAAAGGAGTCCGCAATACCGATGATTTTGTGGACTATGCCAAAACGGTAATTGAGGACGAGTATAAATTGCAACGAATTGGAATCAGCGTCCGCGACAATGCTCTTTGCGGATTCAATATGTTCCGTAAATTCTTACATCAGCAACATGGCGAGGACTCATTGTATATAAAGGAGTTGTCGGTTGACCTCATTCGCGACTATATCTTTTGGAGGCAAGGCAACGGCAATACCAACGAGACAATCAATAAGGCTCTCACGCCAATCATCAAAGCGGCTCGCAGAGCCTCATCTGAAAAACTGATAGATTCCGCAATATATGATGAACTGACAAGAATGTACTTGCCTTCACGGTTAGAGCAAGGTGAGGAAGATGCGTCGGAAGTTCATTACTTGACAGAAGAGCAACTTCGGCAAATTGCCGACCGTTACTACAAATCCAAATATCCGAGAACGAAAGATTATATAGATTTATTTCTTTTCTCTTTCCACAGTTGCGGAATGCGTATCTCTGACATTCTCACCCTTGAGTGGAAATCAGTAAATTTTGAGAAACGAGAAATCCGCAAAGTGATATATAAGTCAGACCGAATTTTAACAATCCCCCTCAACGACGGAGCATTGTCTATATTGAAAAGGTGGAAAGAGCGAGACCTCGGACGGTTTGTGTTCGGCTTGCTCTCTGATGATTTTGACCTCAGCGATGAGGTAGAATTAAAGCGAATGCGCCTCAATAAGAATAGGGCTATCCAAACGAGTCTCAAGGAAATCGGCAACAAAATCGGACTGCCTTTCAATCTGACTATGCACGTCGCACGGCACACGTTTGCTGTCTTTGCTCTAAACAAGGGTGTGGACGTGCATGTTATTAGTCGCTTGATGGGACATTCCTCTGTTTTAGTCACGGAAAAGGTATATGCCCAATTCTTACCCTCAACTCTCCAAAATGAGGTTATGGGTAAACTCAACTTTAATCTCTGACTTCATTACCTGCACACGGAAGCATGGTGTTTTGTCTCTTTTCATTGCATTTTATATCGCTAATGTAAAATAAATTTAATGTGCAATAGGATAAAGATTATTTAACATTATTTTCTTGACATTAGGGTTTCAGATTCGCTAACTTTGCAGTGCAGTTAACAAAAAAAGGTGTATCGCACTGCCTTGCAATTCAGCAAGATGAGCCGTTATTCGGGATGAGAGGACGTGCAACCTTGAGCATTAAGGTGCTTCCTCTGACAGATACGCCACCCCTTCAGGAGGAGGGTCGGAAATGCTCAATACCACCAATCACACCGCCCATCGCGAAATCAGCGATATGACACTTGTTAGGGTTTCGGAGTTGTCAACCCTTACAATCTTATTAAAAGACCTCATTGCAGAGGTTAAAAGTCTCCAATCTATTGTTAAGCCCATACAAGTCTATGACAATAAGGCTATTAAACAGCTATTGGGTATTCAAGACAAACTCTTGAAAAAGTATAGAGACGATGGCTTGCTTGGATATAGCCAAATAGGTGATAAGTATTGGTATCAGCAGGATGATATAGATAAGTTGCTGTTATTGTGCAAAGTAGAGCCAATAATTACAGCAGCTTGATACCCCAGTGGCTTTAGCTGAACATACTGGGGAGGTAGTTTGCTGGCTATATATAAGGCTACCTCCCTATCCCCCAATAACATAAGTGCCGTATCTCGGCTCTCGCCATGCTTGCCAAAAAGTAAGCATAGCTAATCCAACACCGTATGCCGTCCGAAATTTTTTTCTATTTCGGATTTCATAGATTTCACTTTTCAAACTAACCATACTATTTATTTTATGATTAACCCCATTATAACAATGAACACAACATCCAAAAGACAGTACCGTGAACTCTCCGACATGACGAAACTCAAAATCTCTCAAAGCATGAAAGGCAGAAGCAAGAGCGACACGCACCGTGAGGCAATAAGCAATGGCCTGAAGGCTTATTGGCAAGGCGTACCCTCACGCCCTGCTTCAACACCTACCGAGCCAACCAAACCTACTTCTCAATCGGATAAAACGTGCCAATTTGGAACACCTCAAAATATAAAGTGATATGATAAAATTTGATAAAATCAAAATCATTGCACCCGATTCGGCTGTTGAAGGCTATAAGAGCAATCCCTATTTTGAGACAACAACTCAAGGTGATGAGGTAGTAAGATACAAGTTCAGCAAAAATCACCCCTCGCTCCATTTAATAATTACACCCCAAGAGTATAAGGCAACTATTGAGTTTTCTGGCAAAGTCCTTGGAGAGCATTACCCAGAACTAATCAATCGAGAGTCAATTAGAGAGTGCTTAGATAGGGTTAATAGCATGGGGCTGTTTCATCTCGATATAGACAGCATCTTACAACAAGGTGAAGTAATACAGTGCGATGTTACCAACGACCTCGTTTTCCATAATCTAAACAAACTGAGAGAAGTCGTAAATTCGCATCTAAATACACCCAAGTGGGCACTACAGCAATACAGTGGCGGCATAGTTATCGCAAAAACTGTAAAAACCTCCAAATATAAGCGTAGGCTTTCCATCTACGATAAGGGTGCAGAGATGAGGTTAAAGAACAACACTGACTATATAGCCACCTTGGATAATGCAGAAGAGATAGAGACCTATTTTCACGATAAGATACGGTTTGAGTTGAATTTAACATCAAAGCAAGCAATCCGTGATGCTCTCAATGTTACCAACAATAGCATTATGACCGTTCTTCAAAGTCAAGCAAATCCAATCCGTGATGCAGTAAATGAGGCGATAACCCTACCTATAGAAGAAAAACAAGTTAGCACATTGCGTGACTTCGAGAGGTTGATTGTTCTTGAACACTTTAACTTTGAGTTGCCGAAGTTAAAGAACAGCATACGTAAATTCTATAAGGACACCAACGGACTTAACAAAACCATAAAGGCATACCGAGAGTTAAGCCTTAACATCGCTAATGCCGATTATAGTTGGCTTCGCAACCTCCTCGACCAAGCGGCATAACCCTCCGCAAATATTCAAAAACAGTTCAACCTCATCGGAAGTGTACATACGACGAGGCTGAATTTAACAAAGTCGAGGTTGAATTCGGAATATCAGCGAGTTATGTAGGTTTGCGATATTCACTAATATTCCGAAGTGAATATTGCCGTATCACTGATTCCAAGATTGAAGTTTCTCTACCGCTTCAGAATGTCCGAGGTCAGCGGCTTTATTATAATAGTAGAGTGCCTTTGTTTGGTCTTGAGATACAGAAATACCATATTCATACATCACTCCTAAATAAAACATCGCATCCATACTTCCAAGTTTTTCAGCTTTTGAAAACCAATGAAATGCCTTGTCATAGTTTTGTGGCGTGCCATCACCATTATAATAGCAAATACCCAAATTAGTCATAGCATTTGCATTTCCAAAATCAGCTGCCTTATTAAAAAGGCTAAACGCCTTTGAAAAGTCTATATCACATCCAATCCCATCGTGATAACACGCTCCTAATGAGTTTATCGCACTGACATTGTTTCTCTCAGAAGCGCGTTGTAATAATTCTAATGCTTTTGCATTATCATTGTGACACCCCAAGCCATTTTGATAACACATTGCTAAATTATACATGGACTCTATATTGTCAAGGTCTGCCGCTTTTTTGTACCACTTGACGGCTTCGTTGTAGTTTTGAGGAGTTCCGAGACCATAAAAATAACAAGTCCCTAAAGCATCCATGGCTTTGCTATTTCCGAGAGTCGCAGACTTTTCAAACCACTTTACGGCTTCAATGTTATCTATTGCAATGCCGTTGCCTTGTAAATAGCATTGTCCTAAATCATATTGAGCTACTTCATCACCATTCTCGGCTTTATTCAACAATTCAACACAATATGAAACCGAATTATAAGAATCGCCCGCTCCATCCTTGAAAACATCGAAATGTATCAGCGCAAAAGATATAACACCAATCAGTAGCAATCCCACTAATGATAGCAGAAATATTGTTTTCCATTTTTTTGAATGTCTTATAACTTTTTTATCCTCGATGGGCGTGAATGATACAGTTGCAGCATCCTGCAAAGCCACCCCACATTGCGGACACTTCTCCGCTCGGTCTGAAATGGGTTTGCCACAGTTTGGGCATTTGATTAAAGCCATAATTATAAGAGGTCTTTAGCTTGGTTAGGATTTCCGTATTTATTCGTTCCCTCATCTGATTTCTTTAGAAATAGAAAAAAGCAAGCAAACGGACATACACTCCACCATCCATTTTTTCCGCAATCGTGAACACGTCGGACACCAGCAGAGAGCAATGGAAGGAGAATTATTAGATATAATGGACTATTAAAAATATCTGCCGAAGTTGAGACATTCTCCCAGATGAATGCTGAAAGATATAGAGTTAATGCTAATGACCAATATTCGCGTCGGCTCGCACGACCTGCAAATTGGAAGCATTTTTTTAATGACTTCCAAGCAATGACACCACACTCATAGACATATTGCGCCCAATCAATATCAAAGACCGATACTTGACTTGCCGAAGTTAGAGTAGAATATTGTTGATGTGCAGTTGGAGGATTTTCCGAACTGCCTGCAAACGTATAGCCACAATCGGGACAAATCGTTTCAGTCTTAATCGGACATCCGCATTGAGGACATGATTTTGCCATATAAATTCTATTGCACCTATGGCTCTCCGATGCGGTTAAAAATTATGGTTTATGGACACAAAAGAAAGTGGAGCCTGCTTTTCACTCGCCAAACTGCTGAGGGCTTCGACTCCCTTGAAATACGACAAGTGATGGCACAACTCCACTTTGACCGTATATCAAGATTTGTCGAGATATTACAAGCCAAAGAGAGCGTACTTTCACCATCTTTCCGTATTTCATTGTGAAGTTGTCGAAGTTTCAGCAATTTGGAAGATGCGAAAACGCTTCCTTAATATGTCCGTGACTCTATTCGGAATCACGGTGCAAAGATAGCAATTTTCCGTGAAAATACGCTCAGAATGTGGCAACTATTTGATAGCTGCATTAAAAATCTAATAGGTCATAGGTCTCTAATAATTCTTTTTCGCGCAAGCCAAGATAGATTTTTGTAATACTCACGGAGGAGTGATTGAAAAGTTCGGAGAGTTTGACAAGAGCCAACTGCGCATTTTCGCCACTCATTTCAAAAACTCGTCTGCCAAACGCTTTCCGTAGTGAGTGGCATGAGAAGTTATCAACTTTTAGGTGATACTTGCTTTTTATCTCTTTCAACTTGACGTTAATTCGCTGTGTTGAGTACACCATATTTTTCCTTGAAATGAAGCAAGGTTTGTCCATATCATCTACACCCAAAGCCGACATACATTTTTCAATATGTGAACGGAAGTCGGCATTTACCTTGACTACTCTACGCTTATTTGTTTTCTGTTCGTTAAGGACGAAACGGTCTGACTCAAGCAACATTTTCCAAGTGAGCCGACGCAAATCCGAAACGCGCAATCCGAAAAAACAACCGCAACCTATAAAGAGACTCATTGTATAGTCTCCATCTTTATAGAGCCGACGAATGAGGGTAAGCATTGTATTCCATTCAATGTAGTCACTTGTCGTTCTTGTACCTTTTACGCTCATTTTTATATTTGTGTTGAGGTTAATGATTATGACGCATTGCGTCGGTTTGTAAATTGCTTGATTTTATGACTTTATTCAAATCTCAAAGAAAGTGAATTTTGAGGTTGCCGGTACGGCAACCCCTAAATTCACGATAGATTAAAATACTTGAATCAAATTCTCCCAACGGAATGACCTCCATTGTCCGCACTCAACGTCGAAATAGGCGGTGGTATTGAAACATTCACGGCTCACACCCCTTCCGTTAGTCTTTGCCTTGGCGATGTTGTCCATAGTAGTACCCCATGCTTCACGGAGGCTTCCGTCTTTCTTTTTGAAGATAAAGTGGGCGATACCGTTGTAGAGTTTGGTTTTGAGAAGGTCAATCATCATTGCCTTCATCATACCCATTTCATCAGACATGGTACGAGTAGCGATTACAGTTGCACGGTAAGCAGTGCCGTTGTTTATTACGATAGCGTTTATCATCTTTTTATGGTGTTTGAGTTATTACTTCTTGTTGACAATGCAAATGTATGACATATATTTAATACCTGCAACTTTAGACAGCTAAAGAATGTTAATAATATGACATTATTTTAATATCTGCAATATTAGATGTACCTTTGCCGTATCAAACACCCCAATTATATGGAAAGAACAGTTATTCACGTTGAGGTTGATGGTCGGCATCACTACTTCGGAAGCCTCGCCTCAATCTTTGACATATTCACTCCTCAACAATTAGGCATAACTTATGGCTCACTCCGCAACTACGGACTGAGTGAAGATAAGCCGTATCAAAATTCACATTGTATAATAAGAAAAGGAAACCTCATCACCAAGAGTGGAAACAGAGGACGCAAGCCATCAACCGTAGCCGATGAGGATAAATAAAAGAAGAATATTCCTCTTTTCAATAGAGGAGGAATTTGCCTAATTACGACCTCATCACCTGCTCTATGCTGGTCTTTTACAGCATTTTATAGTTAAATACGCGTTCCCATATTTCAATGATTTATAGTTAGTTTATTGAGTATCAGTATCGCACATTTGATTCAACGAGGAGGAATATTAATCTAAAATTAGTCGATTATATCGGCTTAAACATTTAAGACATAGGCGATTGGCAAGTGAATAAACAAACTTGTCAATCGTTTTTTATTGCATTTCATTGCAAAACAAACTTGCCTGTTTTTCGGGCAGTCTGCTCGCCGGAAATTTGTTAATCCGTCCATTTATAGCCACTTTAGCACCATACTCCAACCTTGGTGAGAATTAAAAGGTTTTTATAACTGAAAATTGAGATTGGAACTTGGTTATCTCATTTTTTTGCCAAAATTTGAGTTAACGGATTTTTTATTGTAATTTTGCAGAAAATGAAATCCGTATGATAGTATTAGAAAAATTCCAGTCTGGCCACTACGAGGACGGTTATGGCTATAAATATTTCGTCCCAAATCCAATAAACTGCCAATGGGTTTGGAACGACTCTGCCATTAGTCATCTGCTTGAAAAGGCCGCGTTGAAATTAGGTGAACTTAATTCGTTTTCTCGTCTTGTCCCCAATATAGACTTGTTTATTCAACTTCATGTTGCAAAAGAAGCAGTAACCTCCAGTCGTATAGAAGGGACACAAACGCGAATGGATGAGGCTCTTTTACCTGAAACAGAAATTAAAATCGAGCGCAGAGATGATTGGAAAGAGGTTCAGAACTACATCCGTGCTATAAATGAGGCAATCAAAGGTTTGGAAACGTTGCCTATATCAAGCAGATTAATAAAAAACACACATAAACTGCTTTTAGACAGCGTAAGAGGCGAGCATAAATTGCCAGGGCAATTTAGAAACAGCCAAAATTGGATTGGAGGCAAGTCTCTTGCCGATGCTAGATACATACCTCCAACTCATCAACTTGTTGGTGAGTTGATGGGCGATTTGGAGAAGTTCTTAAACAATGATCAAATTCAGCTCCCCGCGCTTCTTAAGATTGCCATTGCTCATTATCAATTTGAGACTATTCATCCTTTCTTGGATGGGAACGGGCGCATTGGACGGCTATTAATCACTCTCTTTCTGGTAAAAGAGAATATTTTAGAAAAGCCATTGCTCTACCTATCAACATTCTTCGAAAATCCAAAAGATCTATATTATGACAATTTGTCTGCAATCCGGACAAAGAATGACATGACTCAATGGTTGAAATATTTCCTTGTCGGAATTGAGCAGACAGCTTCCCATGCGGTAGAGACATTATCATCTATATTGGAATTCAAGCGAAAAGCAGAGGATTTGATAAGATCGTCATATAAAAGCAGGTCGACGAATGCCATTTTATTACTTCATCGTCTTCTTGAAAACCCATATATCACTGTCGATAGGGCAGCTTCGCTTTGTAATATAACGTATAATTCTGCAAATACTCTTATAAAATTAATGACGAAAGATGGCCTATTGATGGAGATTACCGGGCAAAGCCGAAATCGGTTGTTTATGTGTCATTCATATCTTAGACTATTCGATTAAAGCATGATATGGGCATACAAAAGAAACCGTTCCCTTTGGGGCGATTCCGGCTTCGGCATCCGAAGAATTACGACAAGTCGAAAGTATACACCATTGAAATTGAACATATCTTCAGAGGCAGAGCTATATGACACAGTATGAACATATCCGCTGCAGTTCCGACTGGAATCCCAACGGCAACAGCGGATGTGGAGAGATTTGTGCGTCTGCTGACAACAAGTAAAGGCACATATGAGCCGGACGCAATATAAATATATAGGAGAAGTCTAGGTAGAGTTGATTGACAAATACATGAGTTTAAGAACAACCCTATCAAACAATCAACCATGCGCCATAAAATCCCATTGACAACCACAGCTCTCCACATCCTACACAAATTGCAAGCGATGGGGCGGAAGAAGAAATATGTGTTCGACCTTGTGAAAGATGAACTAAGCCTCAACAATGCCGAAGCTCGCAACACCGCCACCAAGTGCGTCAACCAAGCCCTGAATGTAATCGGTCAAAAGCAGGAGTTACCCAAAATCCGAATAGTAATTATTCGGACACCTTGCTATGCTCCGTTGAGCACTAACTATACTGTGGAAACCAATGAGAGAAAAATTTTGATGTAGAGACAACACTATGGGTGTATTGAGATATACATGTACAGCCCTGGGCTATAGATGGCTGAAATTATTTGGATTTTAGTGTTTTAGCAGCTTGCTTTGCATCGTCAATGACAATGTGTGAGCCCCGTGTATGAATCATCTCATTGCCATTTGACGCGAGAATTCTCATCTTATCAGAGGATGCCTGACTGGACTTTTGATTAAGCAACTGAAGTTTCACCGTTTACCCTTTACAGATGAACAGCATCGAAACCCTTCTCCACCAGATTCTCCAACTTGTGGAGACCCAGCACACCTATCTCCCCCGAAAAAGAACGCATCTACGACAACAAATCATTGATGGCACTCCCCGCATCAAGGACCGCTACTTGAAATGTCTCCTTGACAACGACCTCCTCGGCTACTCCCGCCACGGCGACAAATACTAGTACTCCCAATCCGACATCGACCGCTTCCTCTCTCGCTGCCACTACGCTCCCTTCGCCGAAAAGAAAAGTGAGAATTACATGAAGTGAATGTGCCGCCTCCAAAAATTATTTTAACAATCTCATATCTCACATTTTGCAATTTCAAATATTTTTTTATTAATTTTGCGGTTGTTGACCGCATCGCAGAGGCCCGGTCACGGGCAATGCGGGTGGGTATGCAACAGACATAATGGAAAGCGTTTACTCGACGCTCTTTCTTGATGTATGGAAATCTGGTAAATTTCTTTGGTATAGTCAAGAATGCAGCAAATAGTAGATGGCTTAGTGGATATGTATATTCCGGCCGGTATGACACGCGATTGTCATACTATGGGCGTATTACATATTCTACGTGAGGCCTCTGCAAGTTTGCTCGTTCAACTATACCGGGCAATACCAGAGCCTCCATACGTGGAACGGGCAACAGTACAGACCTCACGTTTTCTGTATATATACTAATCTAATGCCAAAGAGAGGGTCCGGCGGCACTAAAATTATCTATGAAAAAGTTTAATTCATTTATTCTTTCATTACTGCTTGGCGCAATGGCTCTGGCATTCAATTCTTGTGGAGGTGACGATGATGAACCAGGGGATCCTTCCACCGGCAACCCATCAACGAGCAAAAGCGAACTGGTTGGCAACTGGTATATAGAAAAGACAACTACATACTACTATACAACAATTCCTGAAGCCCAAGGATACTATAATCATGAAGAAGTGGATTATGGACAAGGTGAATATTGGGAATTTACCGATAAAACAGTCACAGTTCACGATTCTTCCGACCTGATGAACGGAAAACCGGTGAACTATACATACAACAAATCAAATAAAACACTCTCTATTGCGGGATCGTTGACTTACACCGTCGATAATTTGACCACCAACGAAATGACACTCTCATTTGAATCGTCAGACGGTAAATTTGGTGTAAAGACCGTCATTGACTTTGAGAAGGAATAAAAAGTGCTGGTGAAATAACTATTAACACACCAATATAATAATGAGGATTCTGCGCTACAATAGGCGTGGAATCCTCCTGTTTTATCCAATCACCCCTTCCCTATGTAGTGAGAAAAATATAAGGGTACAAGAACTTTAGGGTCAGTAGATATTTCCGGTTGGTGGGGTGTGGGGATTATCCGCATAATGCTTACTTGACGCTCTTTCTTGATGTATGGAAATCTGGTAAATGCTCAAAAAGTGAGCTGATTCTGGAACATCTAACTGAACACCCTACAAAATAGAATGTCAGCCTCCACATATCCAATATCTATAAAGAAGGAGAGTTGGAGAAACGTGAGGCTGTGTCAAAATTGAGTTCCTTGAAAAAGAACTAATGGTAAGCCGTGTGACAGCCAACCGTTACTTGAACTCTTTGTTGGAAACCGGACTGGTTGATCGGGTGAAGTTGGGTAAGGCATACTATTACATGAATATCCCCTTGATGAACCTCTTCATTAATGTGTCTGATGCCTCCTCTGACGATTCTGTTATGCCGATAGAGTCAGTATCACAATAAAAATTGAACAGCCGATTGTGAACGGCAATTCGTGCACGTGGTCAAATTAATAACAAAACAAAACCCCGACCTTCTCAGGCAGGGGTTCTGTCCATGAGCCAAAAATGACTCATTTAGCTTTAATAAACAATTAAAAAGATGTTTCTTTCGTGACTTGCAGTGGCTGCTTACTTAGAAGCAGTATGCAAGTGATATTTTGAGATTGCCGGAGCTGATTTTGCGCTTCTTGTAGCTATACGCTGCGATGAAATCTGTGCCGTTTTGCACTCCGAGATAGAACGGTTTGTACTGGAAACCTACACCAACGTGCCAGCCCATCTGGAAACGGTTCCATGTGTTGTTCTTGCCAACCTGCTTTTTGTCAAAGTTGCTGATCCATTTGCTGCCGTCGTTATCATCGTAGTCGTAATCGTCGTCGTAGCCATAATCATAGGCGTAGCCTTCGTAGTCATAGTCGCCATCTTCCATATCGTCCATGAAATCATCCCAATCTTCATCGTCAAAGTCCTCATAATCGCTGACGTCAGCTGAAACAGCATCTTTTGAGCCGAAATTGAAGTTAAGGTTGACACCGGTTTCAAGGAAAAGGGGGAGACGGTCAGTGAGGCTGAAGCCATGGATATAATCAAGGCCCACACACTCATGAGCAATCAAGGGCATTGGCACAGAGAAGCCAATGCCCTTGGTCATATCAACGAGCAAAGGCTGTGGGCGGGGATGCCGCGCCACAGCCTTTGCTGATTCGTCCGGAGTAAGATCTGTTATTTACCGCTGCGGCGGCCGGCGCGTGAGCGCTGCTTCTCCTGTTCGCGCAGGAGGGCCTGCTGCTTGCGCTGGGCTTCTTCAAGGCGAGCCATGAATCCGCTCTTCTTTTTGGGCTTGGCGGCGTTGCTCCGCATAGTTTCACGCACTTTCTCTTCGCTCACCACCTTGCGGAACACATAGGTCTGGATGATGGTGATAAGGAGCGAGAGCAGATAGTAGTAGCTCAGGCCGGCTGCATAGTTGTTGAAGAAGAAGAGGAACATCACGGGCATGAGATACATCATCCATTTCATGCCGGGCATGGAGTTGCCGGTGGGCTGGTTCTGCATGGTGATGCGTGTGTAGATGATGTTGACCACTGTCATCAGCAGACAGAAGAGGCTGATATGGTTGCCGAAAGTGGAAGAGATAAACGGTATGTTGGTGGTCCAGCTGAATATGGCATCGGGTGCCGACAGGTCTTTGGCCCAGAGGAACGACTCTCCGCGCAGCTCGATGGCCGAGGGGAAGAAGTTGAACATGGCGATGAGGATGGGGAACTGCAGCAGCATCGGCAGGCATCCGGAGAACGGACTTGCGCCGGCGCGGCTGTAGAGTGCCATGGTTTCCTGCTGACGCTTCATGGCGTTTTCATTGCCGGGATACTTGTCGTTGATGGCCTTGATTTCGGGTGCGAGCACACGCATGCGGGCCTGGGAGATATAGCTCTTGTAGGTGAAGGGGAAGAGTATGATCTTGATGAAGATTGTGAGCAGGAGTATTATCAGTCCGTAGTTGGCGATATATTTGCCCAGGAAGCTGAACACGGGGATGATGATGATGGTATTGATCCAGCGGAAGAGTGTCCATCCGAGCGGTATCAGCTTGGTGAGGTGAAGGTTCTCCTCGGGGGTGATGGTATCCTCGATGTCCGACAGCAAGGGGTAGGAGTTGGGGCCGATGAACCATGTGAACGAGGCGGGATACTCGAGCGATGCCGAGTAGTCAAGCACTGTGGAGCTGGACATCTGCTTGATGAAGTGGGGATTGTTTTCCAGCTCCTCGCTGTCGATGTCGGCGGCGGCGAAGTTGGTTTGCGGCACCAGTACGGTGCTGAAGAACTGGTTCTTGTAGCCGATCCATTTCACGCGCTCGGTGAGCTCCTCGCGGTCGGAGCCGCTCTCCTTGAGATTGTCCACCTCGCCGTTGGCAAACATATAGTACAATGCGCTGTTGCGCTCCTCAAACACTCGTCCGGCCTCGTTGCGTGCCATTTTCTGGCTCCACACCATGTCGATGGTGCTCACGCTCGGGGGGATGATGGCCTGCATCCCCTGCTGCACGATGTCCATCTGCACCAGATAGCCGTGCTCGGGCAGGGTGTAGCGGATGCCCCACCATGCGCCGTCACCGAGCTGCAGCTGCATCAGCACCGTGGAGTCGCTCTCCACCACCGGGGTGAAGAAAAACTCGCGGGTGTCAAACCGCTGGGTGGCCGAGGTGAGGATAAAGCCGTAGGAGTCGGTGCCGGGGGCTATGGGACACACTTTGGTAGAGTCGTAGCTGTCATACTCCTTGAGTGTCGCGCGGGATATGGCACCGCCTTTGTTGGAGATTTCAAGTGCCAGCACATCATTTTCGAGCTTCACAGTGGTGCTGTCACCGCTGAGGTGGCGTGCGAAGCCGCCGTATCGTGCCACGTTGGCAAGCGCATCCTTGAGCTCCTTGACAGCCAGGGCCGCAGTGGCGCGGGGCACAGAGCCATAGTTGGAGCTGAGGATGTCGGCCACAGCCACAGGGGTGTTGTTGGCGGTGACCACTCCGGAGAGTTCTCCGGCAGCGTTGAGCTGCAGACGCACCGGACCGTTGGCCAGAGTGGTGATGTTGGTGGCGGAGTCGGTGGTGCCGAGTGATTTGACAGTAGAGATAATGTTCAGGCGTTCAGCCTCGGACACAGAGTCGATGGTGAGAGTGTTCACCTCGGGCGATTTCTGCGTTTCACGGGCCAGTTGTTCCTGCCGTTCGCGCTCCATACGGGCGCGTTCTTCGGCCGAAGGCTGGTTGATATACATGAAGCCGAGAATCACGGCTCCCATCAGCAGCAGGCCCCAAAGCGTGTTTTTGTCCATTGTAGGTGTGGTAAATATACGTGTTTGGTTAGTAAATAATCAGTTCATTTTGCAGCACTGTCAGCAACCTTCTCTTCGCCATAGGCAATGGCAGCCTTCATGAAGCTGACAAACAGAGGGTTGGGATTGAGCACAGTGCTTGAATATTCGGGATGGTACTGAGTGCCCACAAACCATCGTTTGCCGGGAATCTCCACCACCTCCACAAGATGGGACTCGGGGTTCTCGCCCACGCACCTCATCCCTGCGAGTTCAAAATCGGCTCTGTAGTCGTTGTTGAACTCATAGCGGTGGCGGTGGCGTTCGCGGATGTCGGTAGAGCCATACGCCTGCGCGGCCTTGCTATCCGGCTCAAGATGGCAGTCGTAAGCTCCGAGACGCATGGTACCGCCCATGTTGGAGATATTTTTCTGCTCCTCCATCAGGTCTATCACATTGTGCGGAGTCGTGTGGTCCATCTCTGTGGAGTTGGCCTCGGCATACCCCAGCACATTGCGGGCAAACTCTATCACCATGCACTGCATCCCGAGGCAGATGCCGAAAGTGGGCACATCGTTCTGGCGGCACCATTTGAGCGCCACGAATTTGCCCTCGATGCCACGCTGGCCAAATCCGGGGGCTATCACCACGCCATCCACATCGCCGAGCATCCCGGCCACATTCTCCTCAGTGAGCTTCTCCGAGTGGACATAGCGCAGGTTGAGCTTGCGGTCGTTGTAGGTGGCAGCCTGATACAGAGCCTCGTTGATAGACTTGTAGGCATCCTGCAGCTCCACATATTTGCCCACGAGGCCGATAGTCACTTCCTTGTCGGCATGATTGATCTTGTCAATGAAGTTCATCCACGGCTCCATCCGTGGTTCGCACTGCGGAGCCACACCCATCTTGCGCAGCACAATCTCGTCAAGATGCTGTGCGTGCATCATCAGCGGCACCTCATATATCGTCGGGCAATCCAGCGACTGCACCACGGCATTCGGCCCCACGTTGCAGAACCGGGCAATCTTCTTGCGCATCTCCACCGGGATATCCTTCTCCGTGCGGAGCACCAGCACATCAGGCTGAATACCCAGCTGCTGCAGCTGCTTCACGGAGTGTTGCGTGGGCTTCGTTTTCAGTTCCTTGGCAGCGTGGAGATACGGCACATAGGTGAGATGGATGCAGAGGGCATTCTCCTCCAGCTCCCAACGAAGCTGACGCACACTCTCCAAAAACGGCAGCGACTCGATGTCGCCCACAGTGCCCCCGATTTCAGTAATCACGAAATCATACTCCCCGGTGTTGCCGAGCAGCTTGATGTTGCGCTTGATTTCATCAGTGATATGCGGAATAATCTGCACGGTCTTGCCAAGATAGTCGCCCCTGCGCTCCTTGTCAATCACCGCCTGGAATATCCTGCCCGAGGTCACATTGTTGGCTCTGGAAGTGCGCACATTTGTGAACCGCTCATAGTGGCCCAGGTCAAGGTCAGCCTCATGGCCATCCTCTGTCACATAACATTCCCCATGCTCGTAGGGATTGAGAGTGCCCGGGTCAATATTGATGTAGGGATCAAATTTTTGTATCGTAACCCTGTAGCCGCGAGCCTTGAGCAGGCACGCCAATGAAGCCGATATAATCCCCTTGCCAAGGGATGACACCACTCCACCGGTCACAAAAATAAACTTCGTTTCCACTTTGCTTAAAAATTATACAAAGTGCAAAGTTACGATTTTTCACAATAACTTCATCATCACGCATCCAAATATCTCCCGATTATCCACTTGCCACCAATAATGCAACCAATGACGGCAATCCTGTTCGGACTGCCGCCATTGATGATAATCCAACGGGTCAATCCCCCGCCTCCTATTTTTTCTGCTCTTTGAGGAGGTCGCGGATTTCGGTGAGGAGCTGCTCTTCCTTGGTAGGTTCGGGAGCCGCAGCCGGAGCGGCCGCTTCCTCGTCCTTCTTTTTACGAAGATTCTGCACAAAGCGTATCATCACAAATATGCAGAAAGCCACGATGATAAAGTTGACGATGGTCTGCACCCATGTACCCCAGTTGAGCGACACGAGGGGTGTTACAATTTCGCCGGCAGCGTCTTTCACCTCAGGCTGGATCACCCATTTGTAGTCAGTGAAGTTGATGCCTCCGGTGGCCACGCCCACGAGCGGCATGATGAGATCGTCCACAAGCGACGACACTATTTTGCCGAAAGCGGCGCCGATAACCACGCCGACGGCCATATCGATCACATTGCCTTTCATGGCAAAGTCGCGGAAATCTTTCAGAAATTTTGACATATAATTATCTGTTGGTTGGTTTTGATGCAAAAATATATAAAAATACTGTATTGAGAAAATTATAACAGTAGCTGAACAGGCCCGCGCACATTTTTTCAAAAAAAATATTGTTTTCATATCCGCCTCGGGCCGATGTATGCTTATCTTTGTGCTTGAAAACACACATTTCTTACTCCTTAATTTATTATGAAGATGATGATGAACACCGCCACCGATGCTCACGGCACACCTATTGACCAATTGAGCCTCGAGGAGATTGACGCCGAAAACCGCCGGCGCAACGCCCTTGACAACAACCGCCAGACCTACAACCCCATGCTTGGCCTCGGATGCGTGGGGCCGAGGGTGAAAATCACCGACCCCGCCTCCGGAGAGGATGTGTGGGTGCCCGAAGATATGGTGCGCGACCCGCTCTACTCCACCACCCTCGAAACCGACCAACGCGAGATGCTGCGCCACCGCCACGATTTTGAATACTGGGCCGCGCAATGCGTCAACATCCGCCACAAACTCACCGGCCAAACCATCCGCATGGTGCTCAACGCGCCCCAGCGCACCCTCCTTGCCGAGCTCGAAAGGCAGCGGAGGGAGGGCAAGCCGATACGCGTGATTCTGCTCAAAGCCCGCCAATGGGGCGGCAGCACTCTCGTGCAGATGTATATGGCATGGATGCAATGCTGCCGCCGCGAGCAGTGGCACTCGCTGATATGCGCCAATGTATGCGACATCTCGTCCACCATCCGAGGCATGTTTTCCACCCTCCTCAACGGCTACCCCCGCCAATGGTGGCAATCCCCCGAACCGCCCAAGCTGAAGCCGTTTGAGGGGAGCGTCAACATACGCGTGATTCCCGGACGCAACTGCCGCATAGCCACCGCCTCGGCCTACCGCCCCGACTGCGCCCGCGGCATGGACCACTCTATGGCCCACCTCAGCGAGGTGGCCTACTGGCAAGCCACCCCCACAGTGCAACCGGAGATGGTGGTACAAAGCGTGTGTGGCGGCGTGCCCATGGCCCCCGACACGGTGGTGGTGATGGAGAGCACAGCCAACGGTGTGGGCAACTTCTTCCATCAGAGCTGGCTCAGAGCCAAGAGCGGGGAGTCGGCGTTCACCCCATTGTTCATTCCATGGTATGAAATCGAGATGTACCGCACCGAAGTGCGCGACCTCGCCTACCTTGTCAAAAGCCTCACTCCCTACGAGCGCAAGCTGTGGCTCAAAGGGCTCACCCTTGAGCAGATTCTGTGGTACCACCGCAAACGGATGGAGATCGGCTCGGACGAACGTATGCAGGCAGAATATCCCACCACCGACATCGAAGCGTTCAACTCCACCGTCAGGGTGGTGTTCGATGCCGACAGCATCGAGCAACTCCGCCACAACTGCTGCCAGCCGGCCATGCGTGGCGAGGTGACAGGCAACGCCGCCAAAGGACCCGAAGCATTGACCGGCATCCGGTTTCAGCCGGCCTCCAACGGTGCCCTCGCAGTGTGGGAACGCCCCGCCGCCACCCGGCTTCACCACCGCTATGTCACCGCAGTGGATGTAGGAGGCCGCAGCGAGTCATCCGACTGGAGCGTGATAGCCGTGTTCGAGCGGCTTGACGACCAAGGGCAGCTCCTCCCCCACCCACGCCTCGTGGCCCAGTGGCGCGGACACACATACCACGACCTCCTGGCGTGGAAAGCAGCAGCCATAGCCCGATGGTATGGCAACGCCCTGCTCGTGGTGGAGAGCAATTCACTCGAAACAGAGGAGAGCGACTCCGGAATGATACTCGAGCTGATAGCTCAGAACTACCGCAACACCTACGTGAGACGCAGCCTCGACACCCTCACCCTCACCGAGTCAACCCGCGTGGGATTCCACACCAACCGCGCCACCAAAGCCATGATCATCGACCACCTCCTCGCACTGGTGCGCGATGCAGGCTACATTGAGCGCGACGAGCTTGCCCTCAACGAAATGATGGCCTACGAAAAGAAGCACAACGGTGCCTACGGCGCACGCCCCGGATGCCACGACGACATCCTCATGACCCGCGCCATAGGACTATATGTAGCCTCAACACTCCCCAAGCCCGCGTTCACACCCGACGACCAACCCTACTATCTGCCCCGTTTATAGGAACAATTGTCGCCAAAACAGCACACACCTCCAATCATTAACACATTTTAACGATTGGGGGGGGTGTTTTTCACCTTTTTAAGTACTTTTGCAATTACTTAAATTTCAAACAAATAACATTCTATACCTGAAGCGTACCGTTGAAATTCAATTGCAATTATTAAACCAAATCACATATAGCAATGAAAAAAATGTTGACTTTTGCGCTGGTGGCCATGCTGTTAAGTCCCATGGCAGCTTTCGCTAAGAAGAATGATGAGGGCCTCGCACCCGAGTACCAGATGGAAGGTGCCGGCATGACCTCGCAGAACGCACAGCAAGTGCTGATTACCATCGTCACAAAGAAAAAAGACAAAGTGACTGAAAAAGACCTTGAAAAGGCCGCTGTTCATGGTGTGCTTTTCCGCGACTACGATGATGCCACCAACGCCGGATTTGGCTCTGTTGCATCCCACAAATCTATCATGGGCTCACCAACAGCCGAAGCTGAATATATCGACTTCTTCGAGCCGTTTTTCAAAAATGGCGACTATGCCAAATATGTGCAGCTCGTCAGCGATAGCCGCCGTGTGGTCAAAAGCGGCAAAGAGTGGAAGATAAGCGCTATTGTACGCGTCAACGCTGATGCCCTCAGGAAAGACCTCAAGAAGCAGGGAATGGTTAAAAATCTTGGCTCCGGATGGTAATGAAAAAGGTTATTGCACTCGCAGCTGCTGCTATGATTGCAGCCGGCGCAATGGCTCAGGAAAACACCGTGAAGCGTCTGCCTGATGTGGACACCCGCCATGAGCAAAAAGAATATACAGAAAACAACACCGGATTCTGGGCTGCCGTGGAAGCAAGCGGAGCATACTCCTGCCGGTTGTTCAACAGCAATTTCTCCCTGGCAGAGGTGTCGGCAGTGTTCGGCTACCGTTTCAACGACTACCTCCGTCTGGGCATCGGCATCGGCGGTCGCTACTATTTTGACAACAGCAAGGTGCGCCACACATCTTCCGAATGGGCATTCCCGCTGTTTGCCAATGTGCGCGGCAACTTCCTGCCCACACAGTACAGAAACGTGGTACCATACTACTCTATGGACCTCGGAGGCACCATCCGCGACGGCATGATGGTGCGCCCCACTCTCGGCTTGCGCTTCGGCCAGTCGCGCTCGGCTTTCCTGCTTGGCGTCGGCTATCTCGGACAAGATCTCAAATCGTTCACCTTTAATGAAAAAGGCCAAAAAGAGAGCAAACGTAAATTTGTGTCGTTTGTGACTCTGAAAGTAGGCTATGAATTCTAATATGAAAAATTTCAAGATTCTATGCGCTGCAGCCTGCAGCCTGATATTGCTTCTCGGTTCATGCCGTGGCAATAAGAATGTGTCGGAATCCTTATCCTATTACGACTTCGGCACATCGTATGTCAACGCCTCACCATCGGGGTTGGTGACTATCCGCTCATGGGGCAGTGGTCCCGACAAGTCCCAGGCCATTGAGGAGGCAAAGAAAAACGCCGTGGCCGATATGCTGTTCAAAGGGTTCAAGGGCGCCCCTACCGGCTACATGACTCAACCTATTGTCACTGAAGTCAATGCCCGCGAACGCTACGCCGAGTATTTTGACCGCTTCTTTGCCAAAGGCGGCGAGTACAAGAAGTTTGTCAAGGAAACTTCCGGAAGCGATGAATCCCGCACCAAGTCCAAGAGCGGTGGTCGCGAGAATTTTGGCGTTACAGTGACTATTGACCGTCCCGCACTCGCAAAACAAATGCGTGAGGATGGTATCATCAAATAATCTTTAACCGAAAAAACAGCATTACAAATATGAAACTCAGCAAATTGGCTTTAGCCACCGCAGTTGCGGTAACTACCGCTTTCTCTCTTTCCGCAGGAGCCCCCCCCACTGTGATGTTCCTACCCGACAAAGCTTGGTGCAACGCTAACAATTATGTGGACCGCAGCGAGCGCAATGGCAAAACACGCATCACTGAAAAATACGATGAGGCTTTCCTCAACACCGACCTCAAGAATGTAGTGGTGCAGCTCAACGGCCTCATGAATGACAACGGCCTTCCCGCAAAGGATTATAGCGCAAGTCCCGAAATTGACGATGAGGAAGAGATGGAGGAAGAGGCCTACAACGATGACACTCAGTCGGGTGGTGAAATGGAAATGACCAATTACGAGGCATTGATGAACAAGCTTCGTCCCGACATTCTTATCAGAATCGGATGGGATGTGAACAAAGTGGGATTCAACTACACTCTGTCCTACCGTCTTGAGGCCATCGATTCCTACTCAGGCAAGAGCATCGCACAAGTAACAAGTGAAACTCCCTCTATGAAAACCACCGTACCTGTTGCCGCCGCCCTCAAGAATGCCGCCACCGAGCACATGGGTGCATTTATCGGTCGCCTCCAGGATCACTTTGATGACCTTCAGGCCAACGGTCGCGAAATCACCGTGGCCTGCCGCATCGGCAACAATGGCAGCGGGGTGAACTTCAACAGCGAATATAACGGTAAAGAACTCTCCACCATCATCAGCGACTGGATGAACGACAACACGGTGAACCATGCTTACAGCACCCGCAACTCAAGCCGCAACCGCATCAACTTCGAGCAGGTCCGTATCCCGTTCAAAGATAGCGCAGGCCGCGTGATGCAAGCCAAGGAGTTTGTGGACCAGCTCAAACGCTATCTCCGCTCCACTTGCAACCTCAAGAGTGAAAATACCACCAAGGGCCTTGGAGCTGGTCGCTTGTATGATATTTGCGAATAACCATCCCAACACCTCAACCATGAATATCAAGAAATCATTTATAGCCATTATGGCCTTGGCCGCAGCAACCATCGGTAATGCGCAAGGCGAATGTAGCATCGATGTGTCGGTTGCCGACATCACCAAAGGCGATGTGGTGCCCGCTGCCATAAATTCAAAGCTCGAAGGCAAGCTCACACAGGCTATCTCCAAAGCCGGACTCACATCCGCTCCCTACGACAGCCGCTTCTTTGTAGCCGGACGCTTTGACGATGCCTTCAACGACATTTCGGGCGGTCCCTCACAGAAGGTGTATGTGAAAACCACCCTCACTCTATATATCGGTGATGCCGATGAACAGAAAATTTTCGCCTCCGAAGCATTTGAACTCAATGGTGTGGGCGGCTCCGACCAGCAGGCTTATACCCGCGCTCTTGGCAAGCTCAACGCCACCAACCCCAAACTGGTGGAGTTCCTGCGCAACGGTAAGCAAAAGATTATAGATTATTTTGATGCCAACTATCAAAGCTATATCAACAACGCCAAGAAAGCCATGGCCGCACGCAATTTTGACGAGGCCTTGTATTATGCCACAGCCATCCCTTCGTGCTGCAAAGGGTATGACCAGGCAAACTCACTTGCCATGCAGATCTACAAGCAGAGCATGAACCATTCCGCTCAGCAGCTCCTTGCCAAAGCACGCGCTGCGTGGGCAGCCGATCCCTCAGCCGACGGTGCCGCCGAGGCCCACAGCTTCCTTTCCCAGATAGACCCCGAATCCAGCTGCTACGCTGAGGCTCAGGCTCTCAGCAAGCAGATAAGCCAAACTACCCAGAAACAATGGGAGTTTGAAAATGTGACCAAATACAATAATGAAGTGGAACTTCAAAAGCAGCGCATCAACGCAGCCAAGGAAGTGGCTGTGGCATGGGCCAAGAGTCGTCCCAAGCAGGTGAACCGCTACGTGTTTGTCACACCCGGCTACCGCTATTAAACCATTTAACCAACCTATAAAATATCTACGGATGAAAAAATCAACTATCGCCTGCTCCGCTCTTGCCGCCCTCATCGGCATCTCGTCGACTCAAGCTGCCACCCAGGCCACGGACTCGCTTGTTCAGAACTACATGCGCAGTTCTCTTTACACAATTATTCTCAATTCTGATACTATGAACAAGTATTATGAAGAAGAGACTAAAAACGGCGAAAATGCAGATGCCTTCATGTCCCTGGCCAAAGGCTTTGCCAAAACCGATGCCAAGAAAGCCGCTAACGAATCGGAAACAGGCTCGATTTTCGCTCTCCCGGCAGTGGTGTTCCCCACCATCGAGATTCCCAATCAGTTCAACGACCACAATCTTGCCTGGCGTGTTGTGGACTTTGACTCCATCAAAGCCACTGTGACTGACGAAGACCTCACCAAATACGCTCCTAAAAAGAAAAAAAGCGGCTTCGGCAAGTTTGGCAAGAGCCTGGTAGGTATGTCCACCAAGGGTGATGACAACAACAGCGACTTCGACAAATATGCTCCTGCTGTCATCAACAAGTTCTTTGAGTCCAACAATGTGGCTCCCGGCTTGCTCGCCAAATGGTATGACTACACTCCCGAAGGCGAACAGCACTGGGGTATAGCAACTCTCACCGAGCGCGGCAACTACAACTTCTCCGCCGACGATATCGCCAAAGCTGCTACCGACCTCAGCATGCGTGCCAAGATTGACCAGACAGCATTTGACATGATCAGCAACACCTACGTGATGGCTGTCAACCTCCGTTTCCGTTCCTATCAGGCTGTGGTGGCTGAAGCCGCCGCAATGGCTAAAGCTGTCGGTTCGCAGTTCGGTGGCATCGGTTCTCTGGTGGCCAGCGGCGCAAGTGCTGCCGCAAGCGCTGCCGCAGGTGACGGATACACCGTACAAGCTGTGAGCAACCTCTACCGCTTGAAATGGAACGATGATATCAACCAGAAATTTGCTGTAGATATTTTTGAAAAGAACGCCACTATTGAGGATCTTATCAATGCCGGTATCTGCGAACTTGAATTTGTGGGCACAGAGAAAGCTTCCAGCAACATCCGCCAGAGTCTTTTCAGCGACAAACCTATCAGCTCGCTCGTTAAACGCGCCACCGCCCGTGCCATTGACGAAGCTATCATCAAGCTGCAGAACAGCCACGAAGAGTTCCGCACTGTTCTCCCGATTATCGGAGGTGACGGCGAGAATATTTACGCTGCCATAGGCACCAAGGAAGGTCTCAACGAAAAGGATGAATATGAAATCCTTGAGGCTAATGAGGACAAGGATGGCCGTCGCACTTACAAGGCTGTGGGCACTGTGAAAGCCGTCAAGGGCAGAATCATGAACAACGCCTATGGTGCTGAGGAAGACCTCACCGACCCCAACACCACTGATGAGGCTAAAGAGGCCATCAACCGCAAATACAGCGAGTTCAAAGGCAAGAAAGGCGACTACACCGTCTATTACCTGCGTCTTAAAAAGAAAAAATAAACAGTACTCTTATTCATAATAGCCAACGAGGCCGCGCACAGAGCGCGGCCTCGTGTCTTTTATGAATGTAATCGGGGGAATCAGGGATTGGGGCGCCAGAGGTAGAGCTTGTCGGACGGGCGGATTTTTTGGGAGAGCTTGATAGAGAAGGCATCGCCTTTCACTGCCTTGGGCACGCTCTTGAGGTTGACTCTTATCTCCTCGACGGTGGTGATGATGACTCCTGTAGTGGGCCCGGTGATGACTATCTCGTCGCCCACGTTGAGCTCTCCGCTCTCCATCATGAATTCGCCCACACCAATGTTGGAGAAATAGCGCACTCCCTTGGCCAGATAAATCTTGGTGCGTGTGGCCGAGGAGCCGTATTTGTGGCTCCATTCACCAAGCCGCTGGCCAAGGTAGTATCCGTTCCAGAACCCGCGGTTGAATATCTTGCCGAGCTGCTCGTTCCACTGCTCTATGAGCTGCTCGCTGTATGTGCCGTTGCAGATGGCCTCGAGAGCCTCGCTATAGCATCTGACAGCCGTGTACACATACTCGGGTCCGCGGGCACGCCCTTCTATTTTGAACACTCTCACTCCGGCATCCACCATCTTGTTGAGAAAATGGATGGTCTTGAGGTCTTTAGGCGACATGATATATTTGTTGTCCACAGCGAGCTCCTCGTCAGTCTCACGGTCGCGCACGGTGTAGGAGCGGCGGCATATCTGTGTGCACGCGCCACGGTTGGCCGAGGAGTTGAGTTCGTGGAGGCTGAGATAGCATTTGCCCGACACGGCCATGCAAAGGGCTCCGTGGCAAAACATCTCGATACGCACTTTCTGTCCATGGGGGCCTGTGATGTTGTCGCGCTCGATGGCTTTGCTTATCTCCCCCACCTGGTCCATCGACAGCTCGCGTGCGAGCACCACCACATCGGCCCATTGAGAATAGAACCGGAGAGCTTCGGTGTTGGAGATGTTGACCTGTGTGGAGATATGCACTTCCACGCCTATGGAGCGGGCGTAGAGAATCACGGCAATATCGGACGCTATTATGGCGGTGATGCCTGCCTGCTTTGCGGCATCGACAACGCGATGCATCAGCTCCACATCGTTGTCGTAGATGATGGTGTTGACTGTGAGATAGGTTTTGACACCTGCTTCATTGCATTGCGCGGCAATGGCGTGGAGGTCGTTGATGGTGAAGTTGACCGAGGAGCGGGCTCGCATATTGAGGCCCTCGATGCCAAAATAGACTGCATCGGCTCCGGCACTTATGGCGGCGTTGAGCGATTCGTAACTGCCCACCGGAGCCATTATTTCAAAATCTTTGCGGGTCATGACATTTGATAAGCAGGGGCGCCTCAGGCGCCCCTGCGATATGTATCGGGGTTGAATATTATTTGAGTTTCAGATAGGTGGTGAAATCAGTGGGGCGCACCGGCACCAGATACTGCGGCAGGACACCCTCGCCACAGGTTGCGGTGCCGACACCGGTTTGCTCAGCATCGATATGAATGGTGAGCGACGAGCCGGGCTGGAGGTCGGAGGTGTGCTTGGCGCGGTCGATGTCGGCATCGGCGTAGGGATAGACGCTGAACTGGAACGGCTTGGCCATGCTCACCTTCATGCCGACACCGGGAATCTCAAACCAGCGGACCGAGGTGTGGTTGCCGGCGGCAGAAGGCACGGTGTAGATATGGAAATCCTGCTCGGGGAACACGCTGTGAATCCCCATCAGCCCTGCGGAGCAACGGTCCACGTAGGTTTCCTCCGGACCGCGGCCCAGGAAGTTGACCAGCGGCGAGGCAGGCGAAGCTATCGTGGTGGTCAGGCCGATGCGGGCGAGGTTCTTGACCTGCGCGGTGTCAGGCTCAAAATGGCAGCTGACAGCGAGGGTGCTGTCGGCAAGCACAGCGTAGGTGAAGTCAGCCACACCGATTTTGCTTCCGGAGCGTCCGAAGATGTCGGCCTTCACAGCCACTTGTTGCTTGGTGGCGCGGATGTCGGTGGCACGCTGGTAGGTGGAGTCAAGTCCGGCAGCAAACCATTGTTTGGCGTCACCTCCCCATGCGAGGTCGTTTTCAGTGCCCGGGCGGTAGAGGCTCAGGGCGAGCGGCTGCTCCAGCAGCTGCCTGCCACCAACGGAGATGGCGTCAATCTCGCCCGTGGAGGGGTTGACAGAGAAGTCAATGCCGGCTGCTTTATAACTGTTCCCTTTCTTTTTGAGCTTGAGCTCTGCCGCAGGGGCCGCAAAGCCGGTGCCGGGGAGAGTGAACTGGTCAACGGACATGACCGACCCGGCGGGCACAAACTCAGTGGGATTCTTGGTGATCCATTCAAGGGTGAGATATGATTCAGGATAGAGCTGCGGATTGAAGGATCCGAGCGCCACGGTTTTTTCACCACGTGGCTCAAGAGCCACTGTGAGGGTGTCGCTCAGAAGCACACTGTTGTCAGGGGCTGTGACACTGTAGCGCAATGTATAATCCTGCAGCGGAGTGAAGTCGTGCCAGTTTTTGATGCGCACGCTCAGGGTGTTGGGGTCCACGAGCGAGCTCTTGACATATTGATACACACGCTTCACCTCGGCCAGTGCAGGGTGAGGAGTGCGGTCCGCGCGGACAAGGCCGTTGCAGAGGAATGAACCGTCGCTGGGCACGTTGGCCGGACCGAAGTCGCCGCCGTAGGCCCAGTATTTGCGTCCGAGCGAGTCTGTGGCCTCAAACCCTTGGTCCACCCAGTCCCACACGCATCCGCCAAACAGCTTGTCATTGGCCTCAAAAATATCCCAATAATCCTTTAGACCGCCCACGGAGTTGCCCATCGCGTGGGCATACTCACAAAGCATATAAGGCCGGGTCTGCTTGGGGTCATCGCCATACTTCTTCACTCCGGCGTGCCATCCATACATTTCGGAGAACAGATCGGCGTTCCAGTCGTAGAGAGCGCGTTCGTTGTGGATGGGACGGGAAGCGTCGCGATGCTTGAACCATTTGTATGCTTCTTCCATCACGATGCCGTTGCCACACTCATTGCCGAGCGAATAGATGATTACAGAGGGATTGTTCTTTGACTTGTTCCACATACGGTTCTCGCGGTCAAGCACTGCCGAAATCCATTCCGGCTGCTTGGCAAGCGACTCGGGACCGTAGCCGTAGCCGTGGGCTTCCGCGTTGGCCTCATCAATCACATAGAGGCCGTATTTGTCGCAGAGATAGTACCAGTAGCGGTCCTGCGGATAGTGGGAATTGCGCACGGCGTTGAGATTGTTCTGTTTCATGAGCCTGATATCAAGCTCATGAAGTGCACGGGGCACAGTGCGACCCATCTGGGAATGGGCATGGCGGTTGGCGCCTTTGATTTTCACAGGCACACCGTTGAGCAACCATTTGGAATCCTTGATTTCGGAGGTGCGGAACCCGACATTGCATCCCACAGTCTCGGCCACTGTGCCATCGGGATTGTTGAGATCCACAAGCAGGGTATAGAGGTAAGGATGCTCGGCATTCCAGGGGTGAACGTTGCGCAGCTCGGCGGCAAAATTCACGCTCGACGCGGCATCGGCTTTCCCTTCCGCCACCTGCCGGTTGTCGGCATCAAACAGGCGGTAAGAGAGGGTGTATGCAGCTGTCGGGGCACTCTTTCTGGCTTTCTTGCCGCTTTTGGCTGCGGCGGGGATTCCTGCCACCTCCACATCGAGGCTCAACAGGCCGTGGGTGTAGGTGGAATCCAGCGGCGACATCACAGTGAAGTCGGAAATATAGGTGGAGGGAGTGGAGTAGAGGTACACATCACGCTCTATGCCGCTCAGACGCCAGAAATCCTGGCACTCAAAATAAGCGCCAGCACTCCAGCGGTACACCTCGAGAGCCACAGTATTGTCGCCCTCGGTGAGATATTGTGTCACATCCCATTCCGCAGGAGTCTTGGAGTCCATGTTGCACCCGAGGTAATGACCGTTGACCCATGCGTAGTAGAACGATATGGCACCCTCCACGCACAGCACCACCCTGCGCCCTTTCCAGTCGGCGGGGATGGTGAACGAACGGCGGTAGCTGCCCACTTCGTTGGTGGCGGCGGGCACTTTGGGCCACTGTTTCTCAAACCCGGCCCATTTGGAATCGAATTCATAGGTGGTGTTGGTGTAAACTGCGGTGCCGTAACCCTGGCGTTCCCAGTTGCCGGGCACCTTTATCTCGGCCCACGACGACACATCATACCCCGGGTTCTGAAACCCTACGGGGCGATTGTCCACACCTTTCACCCATGAGAATTTCCATGAGCCGTTGAGGCTCATGTACCACGGCGATTGGTCAAACTCCATGGCGCGTACAGCGCTGATGTCGTTGGCGCGGTAAGGCACTACAAGGGCATGGGATGGAATCTGCCCCACACGGAATGAATCTATCTGCTGCCATTCCGGCTCAGCGGCAAATGCCACGGTGGCGAGCATTAAAGTCAAAACACTGAAAAAAAGTCGGCGCATAATGATTGGCTCTTATAGATGTTATTTTTCACAAAAATACTAAATAATGTGGCAAATGTGTAATTTTGTGGAAAAATAAAATGAGCATGACCAAGGACGAATTGAAGATACTGTTTCTGGGCACTCCCGATTTTGCGGTGGAGAGCCTCAAAAAGATTGTGGAAGGTGGCTACAATGTGGTGGGCGTGGTGACTATGCCCGACAAACCCGCCGGGCGCGGAAAGCACTTGACGGCTTCGCCGGTCAAGGAGTATGCCCTGTCGCAGGGATTGAAAGTGCTGCAGCCTGAAAAGCTCAAGGATGAGGCTTTTGTCGAGGAACTGCGCCAACTGGATGCCGACCTGTTTGTGGTCATAGCCTTCAGGATGCTGCCCGAGGTGGTGTGGACCATGCCGCGCCTCGGCACTTTCAACCTTCACGCCTCCCTGCTGCCGCGCTACCGCGGTGCCGCGCCTATCAACCGGGCGGTGATGAACGGCGACACCGAAACCGGGGTCACCACATTTTTTCTCAAGCATGAGATTGACACCGGTGATGTCATTGCCCGCGAGAAAATCGGGATTGGCCCCGATGAGAATGTTGGCAGTGTCCATGACCGGTTGATGGCACTCGGTGCCAAGCTGACTGTCGATACAATTGACCATATCATCAAGGGCGACCTCAAGCCCGTGGCACAAAGTGAGCTGGCTGAAAACGAGGCGCCCACCGCCGCCCCGAAGATATTCAAGGACACCTGCCGGATTGACTGGAGCAGAAGCGCCCGCGAGCTGCACAATCATGTGCGCGGACTGTCGCCATATCCCACCGCCTGGTGCGAGTTGCTGGCCGGTGACACCCCCCAGGGCACCATGAAAATCTATGCCACCCGGGTGGTGGACGAAGACAGCCACGGCACCCCGGGCAACGCTGTGGTGGACCGCCGCGACGGCTCTGTCACAGTGCAGTGCGGCATCGGCAAGCTACAGCTGCTGGAGGTGCAGGCTCCGGGCAAAAAAAGGATGTCCACCGGCGATTGGCTCCGTGGCAACAGATTGGAAAACATCAGCTTTGAATAATTCTATATCATGATACCGAAAATCATACACTTGTGCTGGTTCAGCAACGACCCCTATCCTGTGGAAATCAAGGTGTGTCTTGACTCATGGAAGCGCGTGCTCCCTGACTACGAGGTGAAAATATGGGACATGAACGAGGCCCGCGGGATAGGAATACCGTTTATCAACGAGGCCCTGGATGCTCGCCGCTGGGCGTTTGCGAGCGATGTGGTGCGGTTCTATGCCGTGTGGAAATACGGCGGGGTGTATATGGACAGCGACATCTTCCTCTACCGCCGCTTTGACGAATTTCTCCCCAAAGAGGGCGAGGGATTCTCCACATTCCACGAGAAAATATATCCTGAACACGAGAATTTCGGACTTCAGGCAGCCTTTTTCATGGGGGAGAAAGGCAATCAGTTTTGCAAGGAGATGGTGGACTACTACGCCGAACGCCACTACATCAATCCCGACGGATCGCAATGCAATGTGATATCGCCCTTCACCATGAGAGCCAAGGCCGACCTCCGCGGATATAAGCCCGACGACAAGGAGCAGCATCTTGACGGACTTGTGGTGTACCCTACCCATTATCTCGCCCCGCGGAAAAGATACAAGATTGATAAATCCACCGTGGGTCAGCACAGGGTTTACGGCAGCTGGCGCAAACGCAAGTTTGGCCGGCAGCTGGAAATCAAGATGAAGCACTGGATTGCTGTGGTGCGCTATGCCTTGTTCAAACGCTGACAAGCGAGGGTAACGGCACCCGCCATCTGCCTGCCATTGGCCAGTTCCTCGGCCAAAGAGGCCACATTGGCCTTCATGGCGTCATACTCCTTCCGGGTGATGCGGACCAATCTGTCGGGCAGCTCCCGGAGCGAGTCAACACAGATGCCAATATTGCGCCGGCGCACCTCGGAAGCCATTGCAGCACCGCTCCACATCACCAGCGGCAGATGCGCCCGAATGTAGAATGAACATTTGTGGGGAGTGTTGAGAGCGAGATATTCGCCCCAGTCGCCGCTGCACGAATCAAGCCTCGGACCGTCCCACACAAGGCCGAAATCGCCCTGCGCGGTGGCTATGAACTGCTCAGGCGAGGTATAGCCAAGCTCGGTGATGAGCGACACATCCAATTGGGCCGCATCGTAGCTCCCGAGATAGCCATATAGAAACAGCGGCATGCCGATGGATGAGAACTCAAGCATAAACGCATTCTTGCGCATGTTGAGCGAACCCGCATAGGTCAGCGCCCATGGCTCCATGTTTGTCTTCAGGACAGGAGTGGCAGGGCACAGATAGTCGTGAAATCCCAGATAAGAGTGCATTGCGGTGAGGCCGTGGTCCACAAGCCACCGCTCCATCACCTCGTTGGCCGCAATTACATACGAGGCATGGTTGAGCCGCCGTATTTCGGTGTGCACACTGATTTTCTTGCGGCGGCACGACCCGAGGTCGTGCACGAAGGCTATCGTCCCTGCACCGCGCAGCTTCGCAATCAGGCAGAGCAAAGAAAAATATTTCTTCACAGGATACTGCAGTACCACCATATCGCCCGGGCGCACCGTGAAGGCGAACTTTACCACCCCGACAAGATTGAGCAGGAATGTGGCTATTTTGCCCGCCCCGATCCTTTGACGCAGCCCGAGGTTCGTTGCCCCCATGCCGACAAGAATCTGTTCATAGTCGGTTTTAGCCTTGTTGCCCGCCGAACTTTTGTCGCGGTAGCATCGTGATATGTAGCAGAGTCGGTGGTCCATCACTCAGTCGTTGTTCAGTTCAAGCATCAAAAATACAGATTTCCCCTCAAACAAACAAAAAAGAGATGCATGCCGTATGGCATGCATCTCCAAATGATTTTATTCGGTTGTTATCCGGATTAGCCGTTAACTTTCTTCATGTGGGCGATGAGATCGAGCACCTTGTTGGAGTAGCCGATTTCATTGTCGTACCAGGAGATCACTTTCACGAAGGTGGGAGTGAGCTGGATACCAGCCTTGGCATCGAAGATGGAAGTGAGGGGGCAGCCGAGGAAGTCGCTGGAAACAACAGCGTCTTCAGTGTAGCCGAGCACGCCTTTGAGTTCGCCTTCAGAAGCGTCCTTCATGGCCTTGCAGATTTCCTCGTATGTGGTGGGTTTGGCGAGGTTGACGGTGAGGTCAACAACGGAAACATCGAGGGTGGGAACACGCATCGACATACCGGTGAGCTTGCCGTTGAGTTCGGGGATAACTTTACCTACAGCCTTAGCAGCGCCGGTGCTGGAGGGGATGATGTTGCCGGAAGCTGCACGGCCGCCGCGCCAGTCTTTCATCGAAGGACCGTCAACAGTTTTCTGAGTAGCGGTGGTGGAGTGTACAGTAGTCATGAGACCTTCAACAACACCGAACTTGTCGTTGAGCACCTTGGTGATGGGAGCAAGACAGTTGGTGGTGCAAGAAGCGTTGGACACGAACTGGGTACCTTTAACATATTTGTCCTGGTTAACGCCGCAAACAAACATGGGGGTGTCGTCCTTGGAAGGAGCGGACATAACCACGTATTTAGCGCCGGCTTCAATGTGGGCCTGAGCTTTTTCCTTGGTCAGGAAGAGACCGGTGGATTCAACAACGTATTCAGCACCTACTGCGCCCCAGCCGATTTCTGCGGGGTTCTTGCAAGCGGTTACGCGGATCTCCTTGCCATTGACAATGAGAAGGCTCTTCTCCATGTCAAAATCTACAGTGCCGTCGAAGCGACCGTGCATTGTGTCGTACTTAAGCATGTAAGCCATGTAGTCAACAGGAAGAAGGTCGTTGATAGCAACTACTTCAATGTCGTCTCTCTTGGTGGAAGCACGGAACACGAAACGTCCGATGCGGCCGAAACCATTGATACCTATTTTAGTCATAATGTTATATAAAAATTGGGTTATGAATTTTCTATCCCTGAAAAAAGGGTGCTCCTTTGAGCGCCACAAATTTAGCAAATAAATTTTGATATTCTCTACTCAATTAAGAATTTTTTCATTAATTGATTTCTTTTCATCCTGGAGCCTATACGACTTATAGGATTTATCAGAATTATCGGACTTATCACCCCGCCACCAAAGCAGCCCTCTGCGCAAACAAAAAAAAGCCGCGGCAGGATGTCCTGTCGCGGCTCGTTAAGGGGCGGTTACCTACTTTCCCACTTTCGCAGTATCATCGGCGTGGTGAGGTTTAACTTCTCTGTTCGGAATGGGAAGAGGTGGAACCCTCACGCTATCACCACCTAAGTTCTGTTCTCATTCTTCCCCCTCCGGGGAAGCGAGTGTAAGGTTGAGAGCACATCGGAAGCGCTCCTGAGTGAGTATCTCTAACGATCATCACGGATGTCCGCGCGACGGCGGCTGCGTTTTCGCCGCCTTTTCTTTGGGGGGATTGCTCCCCGGAAAGGGTTTGGGTGATTAGTATCGCTCGGCTATAGACGTCACCGTCCCTGCACCTGCGACCTATCTACGTCATCGTCTCTGACGACCCTTATGTGGAGATCTTATCTTGAGGGGGGCTTCGTGCTTAGATGCTTTCAGCACTTATCCTTGCCGGAGGCGGCTACCCGGCGGTGCGGCTGGCGCCACAACCGGTACACCGGTGCTCCGTCCAACACGGTCCTCTCGTACTAGTGTCGGGTCCTCGCAAATCTCCCGCGCCCACAACAGATAGAGACCGAACTGTCTCACGACGTTCTGAACCCAGCTCGCGTGCCACTTTAATGGGCGAACAGCCCAACCCTTGGGACCTTCTCCAGCCCCAGGATGTGACGAGCCGACATCGAGGTGCCAAACCCCTCCGTCGATATGAGCTCTTGGGAGGGATCAGCCTGTTATCCCCGGAGTACCTTTTATCCTTTGAGCGATGGCCCTTCCATGCGGAACCACCGGATCACTATGCTCTAGTTTCCTACCTGATCGACTTGTTGGTCTCCCAGTCAAGCGCGCTTGTGCCATTACACTCTGCGGCCGGTTACCAATCGGCCTGAGCGCACCTTTAGAAGCCTCCGTTACTCTTTTGGAGGCGACCACCCCAGTCAAACTACCTGCCATGCAATGTCCGCCCAATCGGGCGTTAGAGACCAGATGCGCGAAGGTCAGTATTTCAACGTCGGCTCCGCAACCACTGGCGTGGCTGTTTCATAGCCTCCTGACTATCCTACACATCGAGCACCCGGTCACAATGCAAAGCTGCAGTAAAGGTTCACGGGGTCTTTTCGTCCCGTTGCGGGTAATCGGCATCTTCACCGATACTACAATTTCACCGAGCTCACGGTTGAGACAGTGTCCAGATCATTACACCATTCGTGCAGGTCGGAAC
>ENA-OZES01000188-OZES01000188.1-human-gut-metagenome-genome-assembly--contig:-NODE-188-length-44747-cov-8.349973_pt1 | contig 44747 bp, 35 predicted proteins | sample MGYA00245068_ERZ653609 | MGnify/ENA primary metagenome ERZ653609 (study PRJEB26926, sample SAMN06164898) | human gut metagenome | biome: ENVO:00009003; feature: ENVO:2100002; material: ENVO:00002003... | reverse complement strand
GTTACTGCTCTGCAGTTCAATCGCTTCCGGCTCAGACCTGGGGTCAAATGAAGGAATCACGCCAATGGCGGGAATAGGAAAAGAATATCCTGAATTCAGTTGGTATTACCTGTATCTTTCCAACAAAGAACTGAAACGCTATATCAGTGTTTTCAGTGGCAGGAAAGCTGTTCGGCTTCGTACACCATCAGGTACCGTAGAAGAGAGATTTTTTTGTTTCAAGGTGTTTTCTTACACTGCCACCGATCATAGAAAACGTTTCGAGCAATGTGCTTATACCAAAGAGGAATATACCGTGCGCCGTGACTCTGCACGGATCGTGAAAGAGGCTTTTGCTACCGGCTCCATCCAAAAACTGAATACGTTGACGGACGAGAAAGGAATTGAAGGCAACGGTTGGCTGTTTGTATGTGCCCCCTTGGGGCAGTTGGAATGTATTCTGTCTGCCATGCTTCCCCGCCAGTATCTGGTGACGGACTATAACACCCACCGTGCGGCGGTAATCCCTCACCGTCAGATGGAAGAATTTATCTATTTGTATGAATCCATGCCTTACAATATCGAGCTGATGAACCGGCCTTTGGAGGACTATCTTCAGAAAAAGCAACGAATCCGTATCACCGGTGGTGTTTTCCGGGGGAAGGAAGGATGCATCATGCGTTTGCACCGCAATACAAGGCTGGTATTCGCTTTCGGAAATATGACGGTGGCTGTGAGCTATCTTCATGCGTTTCCGTTTGAAAAAATTGATTAGTTTAATTAAAGCCATCCACACATCCCTTGCAGGACGATGGATGGCAGATAAGACTACAGACGCAACTAAGGTTGCAAATCTATATATTCAGCAGTGACATTGAAACAGGGACAGGTTTTTTGCGGATTCAAGTCATGATGACCGACAATCAATGCCTTGGGATAACGCTGATGCAGATGTTCAATCAGTTTTCTCAGAGCTACCTTTTGTGCTTCCGTCCGGGTATCCTTCGGAGTCTTTCCGTCGGCATCCAGACCACCTATATAGCATATACCTATACTGTGACTGTTGTGGCTTTTGCAATGTGCGCCGATCATTTTCGGTGGGCGTCCGGCTTCTATAGTTCCGTCTGTAGGAATCACATAGTGGTAACCACAGCACTTCCAGCCCAATGAACGATGGTAGCGGTCAATGTCCTCTGCTCGCAAGGCACTGCCCGCCTTGTTGGCAGAGCAGTGCACGATAATCAACGAAACCGTTCTCATAAACCGCTTCCAAGCGCTCCTCCGGCAGCGCCTGTAATAAGCAGCTCAATGATGCGGACGATGTACAGCAGTACATTTTTCCAGTTCTTTTTCATACGCTTTGTCTTTAAATAGATGAATAATATAAGTTCCATGACGTTAAAAGATTCGTGGAGCCATTTTATATTCCATATCTGCAAATGTTTCCTTGAGTTTGCGACACGGGGCAAACACGATGTGCGCGCCCTTGATGTTCTTCTTGGAGAACAAAGCCTCCGAAGCGGCTCCTTCGCATTTCAGGGAGACACTGAATGTTCCGAGGCCGTCCAGGGTGACTCGGTCGCCTTGGGCAAGATGCTCGGACAGGCGGTTGAAGACTTCCTCCAGCACCGCTTCCATCATGCCGTGTGAGAAAAAGCGGAGATGTTCCGTCACTTTCTTTACGAGTTTCTTATGCGAAACCTTTTCGTTGGCCACACACTTTGCATATGCTTTCTTGGGCATCGTCCTGTCGGACGCATTTCCCATCGAGAAAACGTGGTATTTTATCATAATGACGGATTGTTTTCATTCGTGGAAGCCGAGGTCTTTCCTTTGGCGGCATCCAAGTCGACTGTGCCTTTACCGGCCTTTTCGGCCTTCAGGGTGGCGGCTTGGGCTATGCGGCTTGCTACGGGATTGAAAGTGGCGCGGGAACGAAGATTTTGGAAGTCTTCTCCCGGCGTGAACACAATGTTGACGGCGGTGATGTTGCTTTCTGTAAATTTCTTCAGGTCTTCCGCACCTTCCGAGCCTATAGAAATCCAGAAATTACCCAATTCAGCCAGTTGTACTTTCTTTCCCTCCAGAAGCATCTCTACAAGGCACTCGCACATATCGGCTATTACACCTTTTACCGTTCCGCGAGTGAATACGCCATTGTGGTCGGCAATGTGTTTGACAAACTGGCTGAATGGCATGATTTCAGAAACTTGAGCTTTTGCATACGCTTTTTGGGCGGCATCGACATCCATCGGGTTGCCCATCATAAATACACTGTAATCAATCATAATAAAATAAAGTTTAAAAGTTTTGTGTTTCCGGGATGTTCGTTCATCCTTCCGACACGACAAAATTAATGCGGGGAAATACCGTAAAAAAATCTATTTATTATCGTTTACTAACTGTTGACTGCCGTTCACTAGCTATTGACTGACCGTTAACTACCCGTTGACGAATCATTCAAACAATAAGCTTATGGATAATGAGACACACTTCAGCATCGTCTTCAACATTTATGGAGGCAGCAACCAGATTCTTCCCAATGCTACTTCCGCCACACAGAATTATTATGGTGATGAGGCGGAACTAGAGAAGGATGATGTAAGCAAGGACAAGGAACCTGCTTTATCTCCCGAGGCTACGCGCCTTTTCTCTTATATAAATGGAGGATTTACGTATCTATCTGGTACAGATAGCAGAATGTACCAATGCGGTGGAACTGGCCAGGGTTATAGTTAAGATGGGCGAACGGGAACCGAAGATTACTTCGGAAGAGATGGTGAAGGAGCGTTTTATCTCGTTGTTCTTTCCTCTCACACCTCTGTTTGTATCGGGCAAGACCATCAGTAATATCCGTGCGCGTATCAATAACGCTTGGGCAAGACGACCGAAAAAGCGGTTGTGACCGGAAGTGAAAAACGGTGGTAAGTGTGGGAAAAAAGTAAGATATGTTCGTGGGCAAAGTAAGATATGTTACTTTGCGATTTAAGTCCACTTACTTTGCTTGGGAACATATCTTACTTTTTCGAGGGAGGAAACAGTGTCCTGCTTACATGCAAAGATCACAAAATGATGAGAATTCCTTGTTTTTTTGCTGAAAAACGTCTATTTGCATAGACCTCTTAAAAAAAACTGGTAAAATGGACCTGATGTGTAAACTGCTGGTTGGTTCAATCTTTTCAGTGTGCTAAATGCCATGCACGGCCTCCGTTGTGTAGGCATTGGGAGAAGTGCCTATCTAAAATGTTATTCCTTAAAATTGAGTTATAGAATAATAATTATAAATCTTAAAATACCAACACTATGCAATTGAAATTAGTTTTATTCATTTCCCTGATTTTTGGGTTCAGTGTATGTTATGCTCAAGATAATTATTCTTCTTTGGAGAAAAAGGCTCAGTCTGGTGATGCTTCTGCTCAATGTGAATTAGGAATTAGTTTGGCCAATCAGCAGAATTATATTGAAGCTGTTTATTGGTTCAAGAAAGCTGCCGATCAAGGTTATGCGGAAGGGCAATATAATTTAGGTATTCACTATCGTAATAACCAAGATAATTCACAAGCTATGCATTGGTTGAAGAAATCTGCCGAACAAGGCCATGTTTTAGCTCAGTATCAACTAGCGTTGTGTTACGTGAATATGAAAGAGTATGTAGACTCTGCATTTTGGTTTAAAAAAGCTGCTGAGCAAGGATATGCTCCGGCACAATATGCTTTAGGAGTTCACTATTATAATAACAAGGATAATGAAAAGTCTGTTTATTGGTTGAACAAGGTAATTGCTAATCCTTCTAATAAAGGAGTAGATCTTGACCGAGTTAATGCATTGTTAAAACAGATCAGGGCAAACAGATAGCAATAGATTATTGATTAAATTTTTTAATCTTTTTAGGAATAATCTTTTTAATAGAATACTTATGAAAATAGCAGTAGCAGGTACAGGATATGTAGGCCTGTCCATTGCCACCTTGTTGGCACAGCATAACGAAGTGGTGGCTGTCGATGTTATTCCAGAGAAAGTAGATTTGATCAATCAAAAGAAATCTCCGATTCAAGATGAATACATTGAAAAATATTTGGCTGAAAAGGAGTTGAACCTCCGTGTCACACTCGATGGGGCAGAAGCTTATCGCGATGCCGAGTTTGTAGTGATTGCCGCTCCTACCAATTACGATCCTCAAAAGAACTTTTTCGATACTCATCATATTGAAGATGTGATTGACCTCGTGATTAGTGTGAATCCCGATGCGGTGATGGTGATCAAATCGACCATTCCGGTGGGCTACACCCGGTCGCTTTATGTGAAGTATGCTTTAAAATTCCTTTATAAGCCCGAGTTGCAGGAGAAGAAGTTCAACCTCTTGTTTTCACCGGAATTTCTGCGCGAGTCCAAAGCATTGTACGACAATCTTTATCCCAGCCGTATCATTGTGGGCTATCCCAGGCAAATCAGTGGAGCCGACTTCTCGGAAGAGAACGCTGCCATTCAGGCTATCGGCAATCCTCGTGCCGAAGAATATGCCCATACCTTTGCCGGGCTTTTGCAACAAGGTGCCTTGAAACCTGAAATAGACACTCTCTTTATGGGAATGAAAGAAGCCGAAGCTGTGAAGCTTTTCGCTAATACTTATCTGGCCTTGCGCGTCAGCTATTTCAATGAACTGGATACATACGCCGAAGTAAAAGGCCTCGATTCGCAGGCTATCATTCAAGGTATCGGTCTCGATCCCCGTATCGGGACTCACTATAACAATCCCAGTTTTGGTTACGGGGGATATTGCCTGCCCAAAGATACTAAACAACTTTTGGCCAACTATGCCAATGTCCCGCAAAACATGATGACGGCCATTGTTGAGAGTAATCGCACCCGCAAGGACTTTATAGCTGACCGTGTGTTGGAGATTGCCGGCGCATACGAAAGCAACAGTTCGTATGATGCGGACAAGGAAAAGGAAGTGACCATCGGGGTATATCGACTCACTATGAAGTCGAAATCAGACAATTTTCGCCAAAGTTCCATTCAAGGAGTGATGAAGCGCATCAAAGCCAAAGGAGCCAACGTGATCATCTATGAGCCTACGCTCGAAGAAGGCACTACTTTCTTTGGGTCGAGAGTGGTAAACGACCTTGAGACATTCAAGGCACAGAGTCAGGCGATTGTAGCCAACCGCTATGATATTTGTCTGGATGATGTGATAGGGAAAGTATATACGCGTGATATTTTTAAGCGTGATTGAAAATATTTTATTTGTATTTGATAAATTTAATACATCCTTATGAAGGTATTGGTGACCGGAGCAGCCGGTTTTATCGGCTTTTATACCGTGAAACGCTTGTTGGAGCGTGGCGATGAAGTCGTAGGATTGGACAACATCAACGACTATTACGATGTGAATCTGAAGTATGGCCGTCTAGCAGAGACAGGCATCGGACGGGAACAGGTGGACTGGTACAGGTTCGTGCAAAGCGACAAGTATGCTAACTACCGTTTCATCCGAATGAATCTGGAAGACAGGCAGGCCGTACAGATGCTCTTTGCCAACGAATGTTTTGACAAGATAATCAACCTGGCCGCGCAGGCAGGCGTGCGCTATTCCATTCAGAACCCACATGCCTACGTGAGCAGCAATGTAAACGGTTTCCTCCATTTGTTGGAAGGGTGTCGTCATTATCACGTCAAGCACTTGGTGTACGCTTCTTCGAGCAGTGTGTATGGACTCAATGGCAAGGTGCCTTTCAGCGAGCACGACAGCATCGCTCATCCCGTGAGCCTCTACGCCGCCACCAAGAAAAGCAATGAGCTGATGGCGCATACCTACAGCAACCTGTATGGTATCCCTACCACCGGCCTTCGCTTCTTTACCGTTTACGGGCCGTGGGGCAGACCGGACATGTCTCCGTTCCTTTTCACGGATGCTATCCTGAACAACCGTCCTATCAAGGTGTTCAATAACGGCGATATGCTGCGCGACTTTACGTACATCGACGATATCGTGGAGGGAGTTCTTCGGGTGCTCGACTATACGGCAACCCCCAATCCCGACTGGAATGCCGTCACTCCCGATCCGGCAACTTCCTCCGCTCCCTATCGCATCTACAACATCGGCAATTCCTCGCCCGTGAAGCTGATGGATTTCATTAAGGCTATCGAGTTGGCTTGTGGTCATGAAGCCGAGAAGAATTTCCTGCCTATGCAACCGGGCGATGTGTATCAGACCAATGCGGACACTACCTTGTTGCAGACGGAAATGGGGTATAAGCCTTGCAAGGATATTGTGGAAGGGGTGAAAGAGACCGTGGAATGGTATAAGGAATGGAGAAATTGTTGATGAATAGAATTACTAAATGAAACAAAATTACTCCAATGTAAGAGCGATAATAATAACTCGTCGAATACTGAATAGGTATTTGGATCTTTATATCTTGCGTAAAATTCCTTGCGTAGGTCGGAATAACTACTATTGTGGTATAACAAATGATTTGAAGCGTCGTTTTGAAGAGCATCATCTTACTCTTGATCATTTGGTATGCTTTTATAATTGTCCTACTGTTGAAATCGCCAAAAAAGTGGAGCAGCTATTGGAAAATAAAGGTTTCGATGTCGGCCATAAGGTTGCAAATGGTGGAACAGAAGACTCTACGATTGTATATTTAGTCTATAAGGTGGCAGGTTTTCTGTGAAATATTGTAGATGTCTAGGTCATTATTCATATAACACAAAAACTTTGGAGAGAATGATATTTGGATGTAAAACATGTCCTTTTTTTATATGATTAGAATATTTGATTTCCATAAAATCATCGGTTTATGGAATGAAAGAGGAGATCCGTTCAAGTCGGCAACGGTATTTACATTGGCAATATTGTTATCGAGAGGTATAGCTTTTATCAGCACGCCTATTTTTACGCGCATTATGCCTCCCGACCAAATAGGTCTAGTCGGTTTGTTTACATCGACCATGAGTATGATAGTTGCAATTTCTTCATTGGCATTGACCAGTGGAGGTTTTAGTGTGGGATTAAAGGAATTCAGTAACTACAGGGATGAATATGTATCTTCGGTAGTGACATTGACCACTATTACGGGGGGCGTTTTTCTATTGGTCTTTCTGTCGGCACCTGCATTTTGGACACATTTGCTGGGACTCCCTTTTGGACTTGTTTTATTGATAGTACTTGGATGTATGGTTACTCCTGCCTATGAGTTTTGGCTGATGCGGCAAAGGTATGAATATGCCTATAAAAATGCTGCTATTGTGACTGCCCTGTCGGCTGTCCTTTCCACTGCTTTCGCTGTATGTGCCGTTTTATTGGCAAAGGATCATCCGTCATTGCTTGGAGAGGTCAGATTGTATGTGTCGGTTGGGTGTACTCTTTTCGTCAATTTTATAATATGGGTTATTCTATTGCGGAAAGGAAATAAGAAGTCGTATATGAACAAGACTTATTGGACTTTTTCTTTGTCATTAAGTTTACCTCTGTTGGGACATTCTTTCGCATCCCAGGTGCTTAGTGTATCCGATCGTTTGCTTATCAGTAAATTGGCGGACAATGCTTCTGTTGGTATATATTCTACCCTATATACGGTAGGAGCGGTGATCATGATGTTTTGGGGAGCACTCAATCTTTCTTTTGTTCCTTATCTGTTTCAGAATGCTGATGATTTGGGAAAACGTAAGGATATAAGTAGAAATGCCCAGATATTGTTGTTGTGTTTTTCAGGACTAGCTGTCTTTGCAGCCTTGATAGCTCCTGATCTTGTGCGAATATTGGCTACAGACGAATATTATAAATATGTTTTTATTGTGCCACCCATTACAGCTGGTGTTTATTTGGTTGCTTTGGGTAACTTCTATTCAAATCTGTTGGTGCTTTGTAAGAATACAATGGCTATAATGGTATCGACGGTTATGGCAGGTGTTGTGAGTGTGTTGTTGAATATACTGTTGATTCCACTATTTGGTTTTGTTGTTGCCGCTTACACAACTTTGTTTGCATATGTGGTATATGCGTTGATGCAGGCTTTGTTAGGTTATAGAATATTTAGTAAAAAATTTTTAGGCCCGTTTGTCTATAACAATTTTGTCATGGCTGGTATAGCAGTAGGTACTGTATTGCTTACATTGTGCAGTATGTACACTTATCAGTGTTCGTTGTTAAGATACACTTTAGTTGCACTACTCATGCCTTTGGTCTTGAAGATATATTTTTGTATTAAACAAAACAAGTAAATAATAGTATGGTGCCTGGAAAAGATACAGGAAAAATGAATACGTTTTATGAAAATAGACAATCTTAAATATAACTATATCATTTATGGAGATTTTTATGATGGATGTTTTGGTGAACTCTATCTTCATGCATATTCAGGTCTTCAAGGTTACTCTAACGTGGTAATACAGCCAAGTATCCGGCGACTGTTAGGAAAGTATTGGCCTTTATATAGAGTACATTTTTCACCGCATCTCAACACTAAGGTCTGTTTGCCGTTTAAGCATATATGGTTTCTGTTTTTTGATAATGTGCGTTTCCCTGATGATAAACCTGTGTGTGCCTTGTTTACCGGTAGGTGGGCACGTATGGCTGTTGAATTAGGATTTAATAATTTTCTTCGATACAGGCATAAAAGATACAAATCAGTTGTATTTTTTACCGATTTAATAAAGACACGGAAAGATTTCTACGGTAAAAGATCATTGGATTTTCCACGGTACAAATCGAATTTTGATTTATTGCTTTCTTTTGACCCGGGTGAAAGTGAAAAATATGGAATAGTCCATCATCCGTTGGTTAACTCTAAATATGAGGGTGAGGTAAAAGAACTTCCGATGTCAGATGTTTACTTTTTGGGACAGCCCAAAAATAGATTGTTCCAAATCATAGAAACATTTGAGATTCTTCGCGATAGTGGTCTTAAGTTGGATTTTCATTTAGTCAATGTAAGGTCTGAACAGCAAGTCTATAAAGATGAAATTCATTATCATGAGGATTTTATGACTTACAATGAGAATCTTCAGCATACATTGCATTCTCGTTGTCTTTTAGAAGTGATGCAACAAGGAGGCCTGGGTTATACTCAACGAGTGATGGAAGCTATTTGTGAAGGGAAAAAACTGCTTACCAACAATGCTACCATTAAGGAAGCTCCTTTTTATAATCCTCGTTATATCTCGCACTTTACATCGATTGATGACATAGATCGGAAATTTTTGAAAGCGATTCCGATAGATGAATATATTGACTATCATTATATGGATAAAATATCACCTGTCGAGTTAATACATTTTATAGATGAGCGACTTTAAAATGAACTCGCTGTTTTTTCTATAATTGCAGATTTGTATTTTATCGTTTTAATATTTATAAGATTAGAAACTTTATGCCAAAAATTTCTGTAATAATGAGTGCCTATAAGGAGCCTTTAGAATGGATAAAGGAATCTATAGACTCCATACTTAACCAGACTTTCTGCGATTTCGAATTTATCATAGTAGATGATAATCCTGAAGACAAGGAACTGCTTGCTTTTTTGAAGGAATATGAGGGCAAGGATGGGCGAATCCATATATTACAAAATGAGCAGAACAAAGGTCTTCCATATTGCTTGAACAAGGCGATGGACCATAGCCGAGGCGTTTATATAGCTCGCATGGATGCGGATGATATAGCGATGCCAAAGCGTCTATCAATGCAATATGACTATCTTGAGCAACATACGGACATCTTAGTTTGTGGATGTTGGGCGCGAAGATTTGGCAAGATTTCGTTTTGGTCAGACAGATGTTATTGTACTCCGGAAAATTACGATGAAATAAAGATCTGCGCATTGTTTCAATCTCCTATGATTCATCCGTCGGTAATGGCTCGTAGAGAAGTGATGGTTTGTCATAAATATGATGAATCTTTACGTAAGGCACAGGATTATGATTTATGGTGCAGATTAATTCAAGCGGGGTGTAAAATGCACAATATTACTTCTTGTTTACTTCGATACAGAATAACAGAAAAATCTTTGTCTTTAAAAGCTAGGTCTGAACAAGGCCGGGTTGCTGATGATGTAAGATCTCGTTTGTTGGCAACTTATGGAATACCTCATACTACGGATGAAGTGTTGTTGCATAATTCTATTTGTAAATGTCAAAAATGTGATGTGGATGTTGCCGAAGAATGGGTGTTGAAACTTTATCGTTTTTTTAAAAGGAAAACTCCTGATTCTATTCAATTTTTGAATGTTTTTTTGGGAAGTCAATGGTTTCTTTTTATGTTGTTAATAAACCAACCATTTTATCGTTTTTTGAAATCGGAAGTTCCTCATAAACTTTCATTAGGAATCATTTTGCGATTTGTCAAACGTTTTTTATCTATATTATAGACTCGCTTGGCTAATAATGAATTTATATCTATTGAAAAGGAAAAATTATTTTGTGGTGAATAAGGGATTTATTATTCAACTGCTTTTAGGTTTCGTGTCTTTTTGTATTTATACGTATTTCCCTTTGCAAATGCCAATGTCTAAGGTGTTGTTTTATATTGCTTTTGCATGGGCTCTATTGTCACTAGTTATATTCTTTTTTTATAAGAAAAAAGTAAACTATTTCGATTTCGATACGATTTTTATATTTATGGCTTATATTGTTCATTTTCTATCTCCTTTTTTTTATGATGAATCTTATTATAGGCTTTTATTTTTAGGATTTGATTTTGATACTACATTTATCAATTCTGCTACATGGATAGCTGTTTTAGGTATGCAAGCTTATTTTTGTGGTTCTCTTTATGGAATAAACAATTCTTATAAAGTAAATTTAGATAAAAACAATAGATTACTATCTACTAAAATTTTAGGATGTATAGTTACGGTATTGATTCTTTTATTCATAATTTCCGGAGGTCTTGAAGCATATAGGGAATTATATACAGGTGAAGGTGATTTTGGGGGGATTTATACTTATTTTTTATTGCTGATTATTGTCGTGTCAATAATAATAGAATCTATTGAAATTCATAATAAGAAGTTATCTAATAAGTATCACTTTAGAAAATATCCATTATTTCTGATTTCTATTTTTTGTTTGTTGTTATTGTCAGTAGGTAATAGAACTGCATTTTCTCAATTGTGTTTACCTCTATTGGGACTTTATTGTTTGTTGTTTAAGCCTGTTAAATTGAAAATTTTTATTGTATTAATGTTCTTGGGCATATTTTCAATGTGGATTATTCAAAATAATCGTGCCAAACAAGATATAAATATGGGGGAGGTAAATTATGTTATGCTATTTACTGATTTGACAATTCCTTCAAGGACTTTATATGTAGGGATGGAATATGTTGAGAAGAATGGATATACTTATGGCAAATCAATGATGGCTGGTATTCTTGGGGTTATTCCTAAATTGCCTTCTCTTTTTAGTGACTCTATAAGGGAAATGGGGTCAGCTGAATTAATAACTAATTATACTTATGATTCTTTAGGAAGTTTCTCGGAAAGGCGAACGGGATTGGGAACTACTATAATTGCTGATATATATTTATCATTTGGAACTTGGGGAGTTGTTTGCTTGATGTTTTTTCTTGGAAGATTCGTGGATATTCATCAAAGGAGGGCTAATTCAAATGTTTATTCATTGATAATTTTGGCGGCAATGTTGGCGAATAGTGTTTTTTTAGTCAGGGCTTCTTATACACACACGATACGCTACATATTATGGTCGCTATTTTTTACTTATTTGTATGTAAGATGTTTTAAATTGAATAATAAGAATTTAGGAAAGTGAAAAAGGTGATTTTTTTTACATCAACTCTTAATATTGGGGGTATTGAAAGGGTTTTTTTGAATTATGCCGGATTGTTATCGGATAGAGGATATGATGTTACTTATTTGGTGTGTTATGATGGTGGAGATTTTTTTCACCGAATACCTCATCGAGTTGCATTATGCAATCTTGGTACTAATAAATTGCGTAAATCCTTGTTTGCATTAGCTCGTTTCTTGAAAGAAAAAAATCCTGATGCTATTATTGTTGCTAATAGCGCAACCATTATTGTATATATAGCAAAATTGATTAGTAGATCAAATGTAAAAATAATAGCTTCTCATCATAATTATTTGAATGTTGACGTCTCTTCTGTTTGGGATAAAAATGTTGTTTGGAAATTTTACAATAGATGTGATGCAGTTATTGCAATATCTAGAGGAATTTATACCCATTTATTGGAACACGATGTTCTAAAGGAAAAAATCAAATTAATATATAATCCTATAAATATCAGTGAAATAGAAACTTTATCTAAAGAGAATACATTATTATTCCCTGAACGATATATACTTTTTGTAGGAAGATTGTCAAAAGTGAAAAATATAGCAATGGCTATTCGTGCTTTTAAACTTTTTCATCAGAAATTTCCTTCCTATTGTTTTTTTGTAGTAGGAGATGGACCCGAAAAGTTCTATTTACAAAATTTGGTGAATGAACTGGAGTTAGCTGGTGTTGTGCGTTTTATTGGTTGTGTTTCCAATCCTTATCCTTATATATCATCTGCTTCTTTGGTTGTGCTTTCATCCTTTTCTGAAGCATTTCCTACTATACTTTTAGAAAGTTTGTCTTTGGGAAAAACAGTTGTTTCTACTCCAACTCAAGGTGCTTGTGAGATTTTAGATGGAGGGAAATTAGGGTATATAATTGATTCATTTGATGATTATTGTGAATTTGCAAAGATGATTGAACTTGCTATTAGAGAACCTTTTAATAAAGAGACTTTAGTTAGTGCTGTTTATAAACAATATGACGGAACAGATTCAATAAAAAAAATAGAAGCTATATGGTAAAAACATTAGTAAGCGTTATTATTCCATGTTATAATGCAGAAAAATATCTTGTTGACTGTTTGGATTCTGTATTACAACAGGATTGGCCTCATTTGGAAGTAATTTGCATAAATGATGGAAGTACTGATAACACGCTGTTCCTCTTAAATGAAATGAAGAAAAAAGACAGTCGGGTTATAGTATATTCGCAGGAGAATAAAGGAGCTGCAAAGGCACGAGATTTAGGAGTAAAAATCTCAAAAGGGGAATATATTATGTTTCTGGATTCTGATGACACTTTGATAGAATCTGCTTTGTCGTTAATGATGAATGTTGCTTTAGATAAAGACAAACCAGATATCATTGTGTCTGGTTTTAATATTGTTCAAGGAGGGAGCGAAAGAAAAGGAAGAATGATGAACCTTCATTCATTGAACCGATTGTCTTATTTAAAAGGGGTTTTGACAGGGGTGTGCACTTGCCACTTATGCTCAAAATTTTTTAAAAGAAAACTTTTTACAGCTAGAGAAATGTATATTCCTAATTTAAGGATAGCCGAAGATGCTGTAGTGTTAATTCAGCTCATTTGTGTTTCCCAATTAATAAAATCTTGCCCCGTACCGATTTATAATTATAACCAAAATCAAACATCTGCAACTCATACTAAATCGGTAGAATATGTAGAAGATACTTTAAGGGCAGGGTGTTTGGTACAGGAATATTTGAAGAAATATGATTTTTATGAATCAATAAAAGATTATGTAAGTGCTTTTTATCTATTATTATATTCAACATCCACAAGACGTGGATATTTGAATAGACAAAATAAATATGTAAAAGCAATATTGACTGATCATTTAAGATTAAAGTCTTTGAAGTTAATACCCTTTAAAAAGGCAGTTTATGTATTTTTCTTATTGAAATTACATGCTGATTTATTATTAAAATTCATATATAAACAGGGATGATATTCATTCTTCATGCTATTCGTTTTGGCTTGGTTAAAAAAACAATCATTAAATGACAATATCTCTCATTACCGTCACTTACAACAGTAGCAACACGCTTCCTTCCACCCTCCAATCTATTCTTTCTCAGACTTATTCCGATATAGAATACATCATCGTAGATGGTGTTTCCAAAGACCACACAATCGATGTCATCAAGGAATACGAATCGAAGTTTAACGGGCGTTTAAGATGGATTTCCGAACCGGACAAAGGACTTTATGATGCCATGAACAAAGGGATCCGCATGGCTACCGGTGGAGTGGTGGGTATTCTTAATTCAGATGATTTCTTTACCGGAAAGGATGTGTTGGCACAGGTGGCACGGGCTTTTGAGACGGATGACCGCTTGGCTGCCGTTTATGGTGATGTTCATTTTGTACATCCGGATAAGTTGGATAAATGCGTCCGCTATTATTCTTCGAAAGTGTTTAAAAGGGAACTGATGCGTTTGGGCTTTATGCCTGCCCATCCTTCCTTTTATTTGCGAAGGGAATATTTTGAAAAGTTCGGCTGTTATAAGACGGATTATCGGATTGCTGCGGATTTTGAGTTTCTACTTCGAGTGATTTATAAAGGCAATATCAGTATAAAATACTTGCCGATAGATATGGTAACGATGCGAACGGGCGGCGCCAGTACTTCGGGGGTGGCTTCACACAAACGGATTATGAAAGAGCATCTACGTGCGTTCCGTGAAAATGGCATTTATACAAATGTGTTTCTGCTGGGACTGAGGTATATATATAAGGTGGGGGAACTTTTGCTACATAAATCAGTAAGCCGTTAGGAAAATCTGCATTTTATTTGGAAAACCGGAAGCTATTTCTTTTCTCTACAAAAGCAATCAACTTATTTGCGGGTTTCAGGGGAAATGGCTATCTTTCCTTTTATAGAGGCTAACGAAGATGATTGTTACATTCATAAATAATAGCGTTATGATTGAACTTGAAGGTGTTAATCCTAATATGATAGCGAATAATTTGGAACCGTTTGAACCAACGCATCCGGGCGAGTTGCTTAAGGATGAGCTGGAGTGCCGCAACATATCGCAGAAACAGCTTGCGATGGATATGGGGGTTTCATATACCGTTCTGAATGACATCGTGAGGGGAAAACGTCCCGTAAATACCAAGTTTGCCCTGTTGTGTGAAAAGGCTTTGAACATTCCTGCTTATTTACTCTTGAGGCTGCAGGCGGATTATGACATGCTGATAACTAAACGAGACAAGTCTTTTGCAGAGAGACTTGCCAAAGTAAGAAAAATTGCTGCTGTATTATGATAATGAATGCAGCATATTAAAAAGAACTGCAACGATTTTCATTTCTTTGTAAATATACATGACGGGAGATGACTGAATAATCCCGAAAACCAATTATCCCAAACGAATTTTATTGCTCCTTTTTTGTAAGGCACTCTTGAGAGTGCTTTACAAAACTGCTATGCCCTGATTTGAGCACTCATTTCATTATAGGCATTTTAAACTAACACATTATGCTAAACTTTATTGTGGTCTTCTGTGGCTTCTTCATAGCCGTAGCCCTTGCCCGTATCATCATTCCCCGTATTTTAATCATTTCCCTTCGTAAACGTCTGTTTGATACTCCGGACGCACGGAAGGTGCACAAGAAACCGGTATCCCGGCTGGGTGGAGTGTCCTTTTTCCCGGCCATCTTGTTTACTGTAACTTTCTTGATAGGAATCTGTTATATGACAGGATGGGTCTCCTTAGTGGATACAGGCCAACATTGGGTACAGATACTGTTTATGTGTACAGGGTTGACATTGCTGTATATTGTGGGAATTGCGGATGATTTAATAGGGGTTCGCTACCGACAGAAGTTTCTGGTACAGTTGATTGTCGCTTCCATGTTCCCGTTGGCGGGATTGTACATCAATGATTTTTATGGGCTGTTCGGTATTCATGCGGTTTCTCCTTTCATCGGTGTTCCTCTTACCTTGGTGCTGGTGATTTTTATCACCAATGCCATCAACCTGATAGACGGCATTGACGGTCTGGCATCGGGACTGAGTATGGTAGCATTGTCCGTCTTTGGCACACTGGCTGTCATTGATGACAGATGGATGAGTGCATTGCTGGCTTTTACTACCGTGGGAGTGTTGCTGCCGTTCTTTTTTTATAATGTATTTGGAAATGCGGATAGAGGACGGAAAATCTTTATGGGAGATACAGGCAGTCTTACCTTGGGCTATATATTAAGCTTCCTGGCAGTGCAATACACTATGAATACGTATGAGGCGGGTATTAATTATGAAGGTGCCATATTGATATCTTTCAGTGTATTGTTAGTTCCCTGTCTGGATGTGGTAAGGGTGGTCCTGGGCCGTGTACGTCGTGGCAAAGACCCCTTTATGCCGGATAAGACACATATTCATCACAAGTTTCTTGCCATGGGATTCACACCGCGTAAAGCGATGATTTCCATTCTATGCATTTCGTTTTTGTTTTGTGCTTCCAATGTGTTTCTGGTAAGCTATCTGAACAATACGGTGCTGTTCCTCTGTGATGTGGCCGTATGGACACTGATGAATCTTTATATCAGTAAGTTGATTTCACGACGCAATATTTCCCAAATATGATTGTTCCTTCTTTCCGCCTTTATCATTTTGCAGTAAAACTGATATGGAAACGTATGCTGGCCCTTACCCTGCTGTTTTGGCTGGGGGTGGCAGGAGTATACTATGCGGTAAACGAGATGCCTGTCTGGCAGGAATATGGTTGGTGGCTGCCATTGATGGTGGGTAGCACTTACTTTCTCTTTATGGACGTAAAATTGATGTTGATGATGATGATACATGAAGAGAAAAAGAAGTGGAAGCGGTATCGGTTAAAAAATAAGTTCGAAGAATGAGGAATATGAAAATAGGAAGATGTTGTCTTGCCGGTTTGTTTTTGTGGATAGTACAGGGGGCAACGGCTCAAATAAATTATGGCACGACGGGATTGATGAATCTTCCTACTGCCGACATGCAGCGTGACAAGACTTTTATGGCAGGTGGTAACTGGCTGAATCATCATGCTACAGTACCCCGTTGGTGGTATGATACATGGAACTATTATATCAATATAACTATTTTTCCTTGGCTGGAAGCCGGATATCTGTGTACTGGTCATAAGGCAGTTCCTACGGATTATGGCAATAACTCCGGCTATTGGGTGCCATCTACGTATGGCAAGTTCACCAATCAGGACCGTTCTTTTCATTTTCGCTTACGGGTGTGGAAGGAAGGTTGGTGGAAACCATGGACGCCTCAAGTGGTGATAGGTGCCAATGATGCGATAGGTGATTCGGCGAATGGTGGTTCCCTATCCAATCAGCAGAATCAAGACTATGGTAATGGCTTTTGGAATCGTTATTATCTGGCAATAACCAAACATGTCAATTTTGATAATATAGGTACGTTAGGTGCGCACATATCGTGGATATACAGCAATCGTTTCGACAATAAACTGAATAATCCTGCTATGGGCGTGAACTTTTGTTTCCATTTGAAAGAGGATGATTCATGGATAAGAAAAGCTGTTAATGGTGTCAATTTAATGGCTGAGGTTGTTCCTGGTTATACAGATGTGAAAGAGGACTTGACATTCAATCCCAATGGACCGAAATATCAAATGAATGTAGGTATGGAATACAGCTTTTGGAAAGACTACATCAACGCTGTAATAGAATTGAACCGTTGCAAATACTTCTCCGGCGGCATTTATTTCAAGATTCATCTGAAATGATAAAATAAATTATTCTATTAGGAATTCCCGTTTGGATTTTGTTTCTTATGCATAAATGGTAAATTTTTGTTATATTTACAAAAAGCTATTTGTGATGATGAAGCAAAAAGAAGAAATATTATATGCAATTAAGGAAGTCATAGCGCAGGTTATGCCTACAGGTGCAAGAGTGGTACTTTTTGGTTCTCAGGCTCGTAACGATGCCCGCGAGGATTCGGATTGGGATATATTGATTCTTCTTGATAAAGAAAAATTAGAAGAAGCAGATCACGATAAGTATGTTTATCCTTTATTTGAATTGGGCTGGAAAATTGATGTGGAGATTCATCCTATAATGTATACTTTAAAAGATTGGCTGAAACGAAATTTTTCTCTCTTTTATAAAAATGTGGAACAAGACGGGATTGTACTATGCTGAGTGTTGATGAGAAAAAAGCGATTATAAATTATCGGATACAAAAGTCTTACGGTAATTTGAACGAGGCAAAAGAAGTTGCGAAATTGGGCTTTTGGAACTTGGTAGGTAACCGCTTTTATTATTCGGCATTTCATATGGCTTCTGCATTATTGTTGGATAAGGGTCTTGCATCTTGTTTTCACAGTGGTACGATTCACTTGATAGGTACTCAGTTTGTAGTAAAAGGTCTTTTAGATAAAAGTTATGGTCGTTTGCTGTCCCGTTTATTTGAATTACGGCAATCTGGCGATTATGATGATTTGTATGATGCAACAGAGGATGAGGTCGTACCTTATATTGACAAGATATTTCAATTTATTCAAGATATGGAAAAGCTAATCGTATTCAAGGGCTAATAGTTATTCTGTAGTTTGTTGTTAGCATCTAAAAAAAACGTAAAAAGCCATCTCCCGTGTGAAGTGGAACATGGTATGCAATTACTTTTGGGGAATGTATGTGGGCCGAACGCTTTGTTCTCTGCAAGCTTCTCGTGATGAAGATAGGTTTAAACTTTGACTCGGAAAACCATACTTTGAGTGATTGGATCATAGAAAAATAGACGATATTATAAGCTCTTTGTAAAGATAAAATATTTATAATTTACTATAGGCTGTATGCGATAACGTATGCGGCCTTCCTTGTTTTTGTCGGTAGCGACCGGCATCCGTATAATGTATTGCAAGAACGATTGTCTTCGTGACTACCAGCAGGAGATGAAGCTCAGGCTCTTTGAAGAGTGGGAGCTTCACCGGAGTGTGATGGTACAGATGCCTACAGGCACGGGAAAGACACACCTGCTGGCTGCCATAGTGAGGGAGTTCTTGTGTGGTTCCGGTACCCGGGTATGGATTGTGGCGCATCGTCGGGAACTGGTGGAGCAGATAGAGGAGACGGTTTCCCGTTATGGAATGGGGAGGGAGGACGGAAGTGTGAGGGTGATGTCCATCCAGTGGTTGTCACGAAACCGGAAGATTGTGAACGGACAGCCGGATTTGATTGTTATTGACGAGGCACATCATGCCCTGGCAGAAACTTATCGGGAGCTTTGGAAGAGTTATCCGGAGGCGAGGAAATTGGGTATGACCGCTACCCCCTGCCGGCTGAACCGCAAAGGATTCACGGATTTGTTTGATACCCTGATTACCTCATGGAGTATTGCGGAATTCATCGGAAAGGGCTGGTTGTCGTCATTTGACTATGTGTCCATCCGTGCGAACAGCAGCGAACAGCGACTGATTGACTCGTTGAAGAAACGGGGTGCGGACGGGGATTATCAGGTAAAGGAAATGAATGCGGTGTTAAATCGGGAAACCGGCATTAGACAATTGTACGAGAGTGTCCGAAGATATGCTGCCGGGAAGAAAGGAATTGTCTATGCCGTAAGTATTGCACACGCCCGACAGATTGCAGCCTATTACAGCTTACATGGTGTGGAGTCTGTTGCTATTGACAGCAAGACTCCCGCTTTGGAACGTGGAAGACTGGTAGAGGATTTCAGGCGGGGAAAGATCAGCGTGTTGGTCAATGTGGATATTTTTTCTGAAGGGTTTGACTGTCCCGATGTGGAGTTCGTGCAGCTGGCACGTCCCACGCTTTCGTTGGCGAAATACCTGCAACAGGTGGGACGGGGGCTGCGGAAGTCGGATAATAAGGAATTATGTGTGCTGATAGATAATGTGGGATTGCACCGGATATTCGGTCTGCCTGTCCGTGACCGTGACTGGGAGGCGATGTTCGAAGGACGGATGGCGGGAAATGCTCAGCCCCGGACACGGATGGAGAACAACGGGCTGTCTGTGTCTTGTTCGCTATCGGAAGATAGCAAACGGAATGAAGGACTGGAAATTGTGATGACACACAACTGTCTGCTGGATGCTATTCGGAACGGGGATTTGATTTGTTTGGGAGGAGGTGGTCCGGCCGGTGAGGAACAATGGACTGTTTTGAAAGCCTGTCATGACCGGCAGAGTGGTTTGTGGGGCTTGAGGTGCGGGAACAAAATCACAGTGATTCCTCAATACCGGGAAGTATTTGATATTTGTGCAAACCGGGCTGCTGTCCGTTTTAAAGATGGCCGGACAGGGGTGGTGGATAAGTCCGGAGTCCTCATGGTGGTGACAGGCTGTTGCCGGAGATTGAGATTCCTGAAGGGAGAACTTCTTTCTGTCACCAAAGAGGATGGGAGTGACTGTTATACCGATTTGAAGACAAACAGAACTTATCAGGAGAGACCGGTGGTTTTTTCATACGGCGGCATAGAGTTGCTGCGGGTGGGGGAGACTTTCCATAGCCGCACGCGGAAGGCGTATACCTCTATGCATGGTTTGCACAAAGACAGTCTTTGTTTTTATGGTTTCTACTTGAAGATACCGGATTACCGTGTTCCGAAGTCTTGCCGGCTAGTTGATCCTGTGTGGTCTACTATATTTGATGTCTTCGCCTGCGTGCTGGAAGGGGATGATGAAGAGGTGTACTGGTGTTGTGGCTGTTTGGCGGATCGGAGCATTGTGGTGATGGACGGGGAAGGAAGCTATTATCATGTGGAGAAAGGAAAGGGGAAGCGGTATATAGCCTGTAATGCTCCTAAGGCGGGCGAGGCGGATTTTGCCTCCGTGGTGGAAGGTCTGAGGAAGGAAGCCGGGCGGCGTGCGGAGAGTATACAGCGGGAACGGCTACAGAATGAGGAAGAGAAAAGGCGGAAGAGGCTGGAGGAAATAAAAGATGTCCTTCCTTTCCGGATGGGGATGAAGTGGGGGCTGAAATGGGGAGATCGTATCGTAGTGCCTCCCTGTTACCGGAATATCTGTATTCCTGTAGGCGGTTATTGTGCTTTTGAAGGGAATGCCTGCCAGTGGGGGGTGATGGCGCTGGATGGAAAAGTGGTGGTGGAGGCCAGATATCAGAAGGTGGAGATAGAAAAGGATGGAACGGTGCATCTGACCATCATTCCGGGTAAGGTAAAGACCATCAAACTTTGACGGATATTGAATTGTTTGGGTATGGAGTGGGTAAATTTCAGTATATCACGGGTATTTGATGAGGAGAGCAATTAGTGTAAAATAGTTTTTACGCCTTGATGTTATAATCTTTACATAAAAGAAAACAATTCTACCGTTGAAGCTCTTACGTGGGATACCGCTTTCAAGAACATAAACGAACCAAGCGGATGGGCCATGAAAGGGATACATGAAGAAGCCTACCAATAAATCCGGCATCAATTGACATAACAAAAGCGGATAACTGAAAAATTATCCGCTTTTAGTTTCTTTATTTCAAAAGAAAGATATATATTTGCAACGCTTTTTCAGAAAAGCACCCAAGATTGCAGAAAAAACAGTTGCCGAAATGGCTCAGTTGGTAGAGCAATTCATTCGTAATGAATAGGTCCCCGGTTCGAGTCCGGGTTTCGGCTCAAGAAGCGGTAGAATACCGCTTCTTTTTATTTTATATAGTTCTCTTTTTCCATATAATAAAGCCCTTCTCCACGGTCACCATTCTCTAAATCAGTTAACTCTACTTTAAATATTCGGTAGGGGAGAATATTTTTCTGGTGTCTGGGCATATCCACGGTCAGCAGATAGGCATTGCCGTATTCGGTAGCATCGAAGTACTCTTTTATCTCTTGTTTCATCAGAACAGGTACTTCTTCTCCATCTATCCAAACGATAGCTTTTAGTTTGTCAGCCGATGGTGCCAGCAAAACGCCTTTGGCTTGTTTGCTTAAACCTGTTTGCTCAATCTTGCTAAAATCCTGTGCATGTACAAGTGAGGATTTTTCTTCTTTTTGCCATTGCAGGGTACGGGTCAGACTCATGGGGCGAACATATATCTGATAGGTGGGCATGCCTCCAGGGATGTGGAAAATACGTAGTCCATAGACTTCCATACGATGATAGCGAATGTTGAGAGTGGTATCACGATCGGCAATGAAATTCCATGCCCAAAATTCGAGACGTTGGTCTTTTTCCGCTAGTCCGGGTTTTACGGTATGTGGGTAGGTAGACATATTGATAGCTCCCATACTTTGATACTTTCCTTTAGGAATACGGGTGGTGTAGTATCCGTTTTTGTCAGTGATGGCTTGTTTAATGTCATCAAAAGAGGGGCTTTGCCAAAAGATGGAACAACTGTCAATGGGTTGTCCGTTATAATCTGTTACTTGTCCGCATATGGTTACTGAATCCCGTTGTTGTGCATGTCCAGCAGAATAAAGAAAAAATAGGATAAAAAAGAGAATCAATTTAGGAATAAAAGGTGTTTTCATTATTTTATCTGTTAATTGTGTTTTTAATGTGTATCTTTTTCACTTCTCACCACTTCCCATCCTTTGAACTGTATCAGGACTTTATGTAACGTGGTTCCTTGAGCTAGATACAGCGCTTTTCTTCAAAATCATCATAATAATAAGAAGCGTAATCCTTTATGAACAGGTCGAGGACAACATTGCAATAAGTTTCAAAACATTCTTCCAGTCTCTCTAATGCCCCCCCTGCCTTTGAGAAATCAAAATAAATCACTTGGAAACGGTTGCGCTGGTCGGTGGAATTCTTACCAATCCATAGTCCGCCGAATAACTCTTCGAAACGGTCTTTTTGCAAGATGTTATAGTAGGCTTTCATCATGCTTAGGAAAAGGCTTTTTCCGAAACGGCGCGGACGTATCATAAAGATATAGCTGGCTGTATCTTCAATCAGGGGCAAATACATGGTCTTGTCCACATAATAATAATTTTCAGTCCGCATCCGCACAAAGTCCGAGATGCCGTAAGGGATTTGAGGCGCTTTCTTTGTTTCCATCTTTCTTCTTCTCTTTTTTATAGCTATACAAAGTTACACCATTTTTTCTGATACCCAGCATGGAAAGGGCTGTTTTTTCCACTCTATTTCGAAAACGTTGGCAAAAGCACCGCGCAGCCTTCCTCTTTTCGGAGGCAAGGCTGCGCAAAAGTTCGGGGTGCAAAGCATCTCTTCATTTAATGAATGCTGTAAGAGAAGCGTTAAAGATATGCATGAATTTGTCGGAATCGAATTCACGTTGCCATATTATGAATCGTATGCTTCTTCGTGCACTCCCTTCACGGCCCGTCCGCTTGGTTCGTTCATGTTCTTGAAGGCGGCGTCCCATGCAAGGGCCTCGGCGGTAGAACATGCCACACTGGGTACGCTTGGCACGCTGCGGGCTGCGCTTTCACTGGGAAAGTGCTCCTGGAAGATGCTGCGATAGTAATATTCTTCCTTGTTTTGCGGTGTATTGATAGGAAACCGTTCGGCTGCGTGCGCCATTTGCTCGTCACTGATGGCTTCGGCGGTAAGGGCTTTCAGTGTATCAATCCAACTATAGCCCACGCCGTCGCTGAACTGCTCTTTCTGTCGCCATGCTACACTGTCGGGCAACATGTCTGCAAAGGCTTTGCGAACGACTTTCTTTTCAATGGTATTTCCGGGGCACATCTTTGCTTCGGGATTGAGGCGCATGGCTATGTCCAGAAATTCTTTGTCCAGGAAAGGCACTCGGCCTTCCACTCCCCACGCTGCGAGGGATTTATTGGCACGGAGGCAGTCATAGAGGTGGAGCTTGCCTAGTTTACGCACGGTCTCTTCATGAAAGGCTTGGGCTGTAGGAGCTTTGTGGAAATAGAGATAGCCGCCGAACACTTCATCAGCCCCTTCGCCACTCAGCACCATTTTGATTCCCATGCTTTTAATGACGCGTGCCAGCAAATACATCGGGGTAGAGGCGCGAACGGTGGTGACATCGTAAGTCTCGATGTAGTAAATGACGTCGCGGATAGCGTCCAATCCTTCTTGGATGGTATAGTGGATTTCATGATGCACGGTTCCGATAAAGCGGGCCACTTCGCGGGCTTTTATCAGGTCGGGCGCACCTTCCAGACCGATAGCAAAGGAATGGAGCTGAGGCCACCAGGCATCTTTTTTATTGTCGGTTTCTACCCGTTTGCCTGCATATTTCTTGGCAATGGCAGAGATGACGGAACTGTCCAGACCGCCGGAAAGAAGTACGCCGTAGGGCACATCACTCATCAGTTGGCGTTTAACGGCCTCTTCCAGTCCGTCGTGTATGTCCTGGGAATAGGCATTGTTGTTTTTCACGGCTTCGTATTCAAACCAGTCGCGGACGTACCAGCGGGTCATCTTGCCTTCTTTTCCCCAATAGTAATGGCCGGGAAGGAAGGGTTCGTATTCATCACAGAACCCTTCGAGGGCTTTCAACTCGCTGGCGCAGTATATTTTGCCGTCCTTATCCTTACCTATATATAAAGGTATGACTCCGATGGGGTCGCGGGCAATGAGGAAATCGTCTTTCTCCTCATCATAAAGGGCGAAGGCAAAGATGCCGTTCAGGTCTTCGAGGAAGTGAATACCTTTGTCACGGTAAAGGGCAAGGATGACTTCGCAGTCGCTTCCGGTTTGGAAATCATATTTTCCGGCGTACTTTGCACGAACATCCCGATGGTTGTAGATTTCTCCGTTCACGGCGAGGATTTGTTTCCGGTCGGGACTATATAGGGGTTGCCCTCCGCTTTGAGGGTCTACGATGGAGAGGCGTTCATGGGCCAGGATGGCAGAGTCGCCTACGTAGATGCCGCTCCAGTCCGGCCCGCGGTGGCGGAGCTTTTGTGACATTTTCAATGCCTTCTGACGCAGTTCCTGCGTTTGTTGCTTTATCTTGAATATTCCTACGATTCCACACATAATTGTATTTGTTGATTTATTTATTGAGATAACTGTCTATGTCCGTTGCCGCTTTCCGTCCGCTGGCAATGGCGCGTACCACTAGGCTGGCTCCGCTTGCTGCATCGCCGGCTACGAATACGTTTTCGGCGAATTGGGGATGTTCGGGCTTTAGGAATCCCATTGCCAGAAGAACCAGGTCGGCTTCAATCACTTCCACCTTTCCGGTGGGCTTCATGACAGGGCGGCCGCCGTCGGGACCGGGAATCCATTCCACCTGTTCCACTTCCACACCGCAGACTTTACCGTTTTTGCCGAGAAACTTATGAGTGGCGAGAGACCACCGGCGGCTGCATCCTTCTTCGTGGGAAGAGGTGGTTTTCAGCACAAGGGGGAATTGGGGCCATGGAGTGGCTGGATTTTGTCCTACGGGCGGTTGGGGCATGATTTCGATTTGGGTGACGCTTGCAGCACCCTGACGGTTACTGGTTCCGATGCAGTCGCTGCCGGTGTCACCTCCGCCGATGATTAGTACTTTCTTACCTTTGGCAGTAACCAGTTGTTCTTTCGGGAACGTCATGCCGGCAAGGATACGGTTTTGTTGCGCCAGCATGTCCAGTGCCGGGTGGATGCCTTTCAGTTCGCGTCCGGGGACAGGGAGGTCACGGGCGGTCGGAGCTCCGGTGCAGATGCAGTAGGCGTCAAAACCTTCGGGGAGTTGCCGCACATCCACATCGTTGTTCATTTTGAAGTGGATGCCTTCTTCTTCCATCACCCGGATACGGCGGTCGATGATGGGCTTGTGCAGCTTGAAGTTGGGGATGCCGTAACGTAGCAGGCCGCCGGGAGCCTCATTCTTGTCGAAGACGGTCACTGTGTACCCTTTTCCGTTGAGCTGGTTGGCAGTAGCCAGTCCTGCAGGCCCGGCGCCGATAATGGCTACTTTCCGTCCGTTGCGTTCAATGTGCCGGGGGCTGATATAACCTTCGCGGAAGGCTGCTTCGGCAATGGCCGCTTCATTCTCGCGGATGGTGACGGGGGAGTCCATGCTCAGTTTCAGCACACAGCTCTTCTCGCAGAGGGCGGGACAGATACGGCCTGTGAATTCAGGAAAATCGTTGGTTTCGTTCAATATCTTGTAGGCTTCTTCCCATTTGCCTTTGTAGAGGGCGTCCTGAAATTCGGGTTGCTTGTTGCCCAACGGACAAGCCCAGTGGCAGAAAGGAACACCGCAGTCCATGCAGCGTGAAGCTTGAAGTTTCCGGTCACGGCTGTTCAGGGTCTGTTCCACCTCACTATAGTCTGATATCCGGTCGTGAATGGGACGGTAGCCCGCTTCTTGGCGCGGAATGGTTAAAAATGCTTTTGGATTTCCCATATTTTTGTTGTATTTCTTTGTTGATAATTTGTGTGATGTATTAATAATCTCTTTGTACATCAGCTATTTTTTGTTGCAGCTTGCGCATTTGTTCTTCTTGCAATACTCGTTTGTATTCGATGGGGACTATCTGGATAAATTCATCTACATAGCGGTTCCAGTTGTCCAACATCGTTCGTGCCAGTTTGGAGCCGGTATAGAGGTAATGCTGGCGGATCAGTTCATGCAGTTCCTTCCGGTAAGATGCCTCCTCGATAAGCGAGAGCTCCACCATTTCCATGTTGCAGAAATAATCGAAGTTGTGGTTTTTGTCCCATACATAAGCCACACCGCCACTCATCCCGGCAGCGAAATTCCGTCCGGTTTCTCCCAGTACCACAACTCGTCCTCCAGTCATATATTCGCAACAGTGGTCGCCTACACCTTCTACCACGGCTGTCACTCCGGAATTGCGGACTGCGAAGCGTTCACCCACTCGTCCGTTGATATACACCTCGCCGTCAGTAGCGCCATACAGCAGGGTGTTTCCGGCGATGGTATTCTTTTCCGCATCGAAATTGCTGCGCACGGGGGGCAGTACCGCAATGCGTCCGCCGCTCAGTCCTTTTCCCAGATAGTCATTCGCTTCGCCTTCCAGCTTGAAACTGATGCCGTGGGTCAGGAACGCACCGAAACTTTGGCCTGCCGAACCTTTGAATTTGATGTGGATGGTCTGTTCCGGAAGTCCTGCCTGCCCGTATTTCTTGGCAACCGCTCCTGCCAGCATGGCGCCTACCGAACGGTCCGTATTGGCGATGGTGTATTCCAGGGAAATTTCTTTTCCGTTTTCTATGGCATCCCTGGCGGCGGCCAGTATGGTCACATCCTTCACATGGGCAATGTCGTGCTTCTGTTCCATGACATGGTGTATGGCAGCTCCGTTGTCCACCCGGTGTAGCAGTCTGCTGAAATCCAATAGTGAGGATTTCTTCTCACTTGGCGCTTGTTGTATTTCAATCAGGTCTGTCCGTCCAATGATATCCTCCAACCGGGTGAATCCCATTTCGGCCAAATATTCGCGTACTTCCTGTGCCAGGAAAGTGAAATAATTCACTACATATTTATAATGCCCACGGAAATGTTTGCGGAGTTCGGGGTCTTGGGTGGCCACGCCTACGGGACAGGTGTTGGTGTGGCACTTGCGCATCATGACGCATCCCAGTACAATCAATGCGGTGGTACCGAAACCGAATTCTTCCGCACCCAGCAAGGCCATGTTGATAATATCCCGTCCGGTTTTCAACTGTCCGTCCACTTGCAGTTTCACTTGTCCGCGGAGTCCGTTCAACACCAAGGTCTGTTGCGTCTCGCTCAGTCCTATTTCGGGCGAGATACCTGCATACCGCATACTTGAGGCAGGTGACGCTCCGGTTCCTCCTTCAGCTCCCGAGATGACAATCAGATCGGCTTTCGCTTTGGCCACGCCGGCGGCGATGGTTCCCACCCCGCTTTCGGCTACCAGTTTCACACTGATTCGTGCCTGTGGGTTTACGTTTTTCAGGTCGAATATCAACTGGGCCAAATCTTCGATGGAATAAATGTCATGGTGGGGTGGAGGGGAAATGAGCGAGATGCCCGGAATGGAGTGGCGGGTTTTGGCAATCACCTCATCTACCTTGAATCCCGGCAGTTGTCCTCCTTCTCCCGGCTTGGCGCCTTGGGCCACCTTTATCTGGATCTCTTCGGCATGGACCAGGTATTCGGCGGTGACTCCGAAGCGTCCCGATGCTATCTGCTTGGTCTTGCTGCAAAGTGAGATACCCTGGTAAGTGCCGGTAATGCGGTCGCTGTCCTCACCTCCTTCACCCGTATTGCTGCGTGCGCCCAGTTTGTTCATGGCCAGTGCCAGCGCCTCATGTGCCTCCTTGCTGATAGCGCCGAAGGACATGGCTCCTGTCACGAAATGTTTCACGATGTTTTCTACCGGCTCCACCTTTTCAATATCAATGGGGTTTCGTTTGTGTCCGAAGAAGTCGCGCAGGAAGAGGGGTGACTCTTTTCCATCTACCATGGAGGTGAATTCCTTGAACTTCTTGTAGCTGCCCAGCCGGGTGGCCAGTTGCAGGGTGGAGATGGTTTCCGGATTCCAGGCGTGCCGTTCTCCGTCTTTGCGGAAAGAGAACAGTCCGTTATGCGGTAAAATGTCGCTCACTTCTTTCGGAGAGAATCCGGCATCGTGCAGGGCGATGGCATCTTTGGCGACTTCTTCCAGACGAATACCTCCGATGCTGGATGTCTGTGTGCCGAAATAGCTTCTCAATAATTCCTCACTGACCCCTACGGCTTCAAAAATCTTCGCGCCCCGATAGGAACGGATCGTAGAGATACCCATCTTGCTCATGATTTTAAACAAGCCCTTGCAGATGGCTTTGATATAATTCTTTTCGGCCGTTTCGTAATTCATCTGCACATCGCCTTTTCTCACTAGTTCATCCAGTACGGCAAAGGCCATGTACGGATTGATGGCACTGGCACCATATCCCAGTAACAGGGCGGCGTGCATCACTTCGCGAATCTCGCCGCTTTCTACAATCAATGCGGTTTGTACGCGTTTCTGAACCGAGATGAGGTGATGATGAACAGCGCTTACCGCCAGCAGTGACGGGATGGCGGCATGAGCCGCATCAACAGAACGGTCGCTTAGAATGATATAGTTTACTCCGTCGGTCACGGATTGCTCGGCCTGTTTGCACAAATTACTCAGCGCTTCCTGTAGTCCGGCTTTTCCTTTGCTCACCTCGAATAGGATGGGGAGTTTCACGGTATTGAATCCTTTATATCGGATATTGCAGAGAATGTCCAGTTGGGTGTTATTTAGTACGGGATGGGGCAGACGTACCATTTTGCAATGGCTTTCGCTGGGTACTAAAATGTTCATTCCTACGGCGCCGATGTATTCGGTGAGCGACATGACTAATTCTTCACGGATAGGGTCGATAGCCGGATTGGTAACCTGTGCGAATTGTTGGCGGAAGTAGTTGAACAGTAACTGCGGTTTGTCCGAGAGAACTGCCAGCGGCGTGTCGTTACCCATAGAGGCGACAGGTTCGGCCCCTGTGTTACACATTGGTATGAGGGTACGTTCTATATCTTCACGCGAGAAGCCGAAGGTGCGTAACATACGGTCATAACCGGCTATCCGGTTGTCTATCTTGCGCCCGCTTTTCAAGGTATCGAGTTCGATGCGGTTGGTAGACAGCCAGGTGCGATAAGGACGGGCTGATGCCAATTGTTCTTTCAGTTCTCCGTCATAATATATTTTACCCTGTTCAGTGTCAATCATCAGTATTTTTCCCGGTTGCAGACGTCCTTTTTCTTTAATCTCTCCCGGTTCGAAATCCATCACGCCTACTTCGCTGGCCACTACCATCATGTCATTGTTGGTGATGAGGTAACGGGCAGGGCGGAGGCCGTTGCGGTCCAACATTCCTCCGGCAAAGCGTCCGTCACTGAACAGCAACGCGGCAGGTCCGTCCCAAGGTTCCATTAGGATGGAGTGATATTCGTAAAACGCTTTCAACTCTTCACTGATAGGATTTTTATCATTGAATGATTCGGGAACCAGCATCGCCATGGCATGGGGCAGACTCAATCCCGACATCACAAAAAATTCAAGCACATTGTCCAGTGAGGCACTGTCGCTCATACCTGGCTGAATAATGGGGCGGATGGCTTTGATATTCCCCAATGCCGGAGAGGAGAGGACACTTTCGCGTGCTTCCATCCATCCTCGGTTGCCGCGGATGGTATTGATTTCACCATTATGCGCCAACAGACGGAAAGGCTGTGCCAGACTCCATGTAGGAAATGTGTTGGTGCTGAAGCGGGAGTGTACCAATGCCAGTCCACTGGTAAAGTAAGGTTGTGTTAAGTCCGGGAAGTACTCGCGTACCTGCATGGACGAAAGCATCCCTTTATATATAATGTTTTTGCCCGATAGTGAAACGATATAGAAATCTTTATGCCGGACACGTTTTTCAATCTTTTTACGGATAACATAAAGGGTACGTTCCAAGTTTTCCACATCAGTCACTCCGGTGATGAACACCTGTTTGATATCCGGTTCGGTGGCTCGTGCGTCTTTGCCCAAGCAATTGGGATTAGTGGGCACATTGCGCAGATGCATCAGTGTCAGTCCTTCCCGTTCTATTTCTTCAATCATAATACTTAGGATACCGGCTTGTTCTTTTTCATCTTTTGGCAGAAATATTAGTCCGGTTCCGTATTTTCCCTTCTCGGGTACGGGGATACCTTGCAAGAGGATGAATTCGTGGGGGATTTGTAGCATAATTCCCGCGCCGTCGCCGGTCTTGTTGTCAGCTCCTTCCGCACCTCGATGGCGCATGTTCTCCAGTACCTTTAATGCGGAGTCTACCAGTTCATGTGATTTATTGCCATGAATGTTGACTACCATACCTACACCACAAGCATCATGTTCGTTGGTTGCATTATAAAGACCATTTTGTTCTCTTTTTACCATTATGACTGTCTTTAGTTTGTAATAATGTTGATTTGTATTTCAGTTTGTTTTGCAAAGGTAGATAATTTATTTCTTTTTGCTATAAAATAAATGAGCTGTGTTAGTAAAAAGATGCTCTTCTGCTTTTGATGCTTACATATTGTTTATTCTGCCTGTCTATTACTTTTAAATCGTAACATGATTTGGCGAAATTGCTTTGATAATGTAAGTTTTCATATTTATTTTAAAAACGGATAAAACATTTCTTTTCGATTTCTATTCTTACTTTTTTATCGCTTTCGTCAATTATTTATGGTCTTTTATTGCATTTATGTTAATTGATATTTGTATCTTTGCAGCCAAATCAGAACATATACTTATATAAATTATGTGTGGAATAGTAGGCTACATTGGAAAACGAGATGCTTACCCTGTCCTCATAAAAGGCCTGAAGCGGTTGGAATACCGGGGCTATGATAGCGCAGGAGTCGCATTGATTGATAAAAAAAGGAGGTTGAACGTCTATAAGACGAAAGGAAAGGTCTCAGACCTAGAAGCTTTTGTTTCCCAAAAAGACGTTTCCGGTACAATTGGTATTGCCCACACCCGATGGGCTACTCACGGAGAGCCTTGCCAGGCTAACGCCCATCCTCATTTTTCTTCTTCCGAGAATCTTGCTCTTATCCACAATGGTATTATTGAAAACTACGCTACCCTGAAAGAAAAACTACAAAAAAAAGGGTTCATCTTTAAAAGTAGTACAGATACCGAAGTTCTTGTCCAGCTAATTGAATTTTTCCAGCTTTCCAACCATTTAGATTTACTTACTGCCGTTCAGTTGGCTCTGCATGAGGTGATTGGTGCATACGCCATAGCGGTGCTTGACAAGAATAATCCCGATGAGATTATTACAGCCCGTAAAAGCAGTCCGCTGGTGGTAGGGATAGGGAAGGATGAATTTTTTTTGGCCTCGGATGCTACTCCGATTGTAGAGTATACGGATAAAGTGGTGTATCTGCAAGATGGGGAGATAGCGGTGATTCGCAGAGACAAGGCGCTGGAAGTCGTCAATTTGGATAACGTGCTTCAAAATCCCGAAGTACGTACGGTGGAAATGAATCTGGGACAGCTGGAGAAAGGAGGATACCCGCATTTCATGTTGAAGGAGATATTCGAACAACCCGATTGTATTAACGACTGTATGCGTGGACGCATCAATGCGGACGGTGATAAAGTAGTACTGTCGGCGGTTATTGATCATAAGGAACGTCTGCTCAAGGCTCGTCGCTTTGTAATTGTGGCTTGCGGAACTTCGTGGCATGCCGGATTGATAGGGAAACAACTGATAGAAAGTTTCTGCCGTATTCCGGTAGAAGTGGAATATGCCTCCGAGTTCCGCTATCGTGATCCGGTGATTCATGAAGATGATGTGGTAATAGCTATCTCGCAATCGGGCGAGACGGCCGATACATTGGCTGCCATAGAACTGGCGAAAGAGAAAGGAGCTTTTATTTATGGTATATGCAATGCGGTAGGTTCATCCATTCCGCGCATTACAGATACCGGTTCTTATATTCATGTAGGACCGGAAATAGGAGTGGCGTCTACTAAGGCATTTACCGGACAGGTAACTGTGCTGACCATGCTGGCGCTGACCCTGGCAAAAGAGAAAGGGAGCATGACGGATGAGAAATACCTGGAAGTGATTCGGGAATTGACTGTGATTCCGGCTAAAATAAAAAAGATTCTGATCAGTAATCCCAAGATAGCGGAACTGTCGCGTATCTTCACCTATGCACATAATTTCCTCTATTTGGGACGAGGTTACAGTTTTCCGGTAGCTTTGGAAGGTGCGTTAAAGTTGAAGGAGATATCTTATATTCACGCTGAAGGTTATCCTGCAGCTGAGATGAAACATGGACCTATCGCATTGATTGATGCCGAAATGCCTGTTGTTGTGGTAGCTACGCATAATGCGATGTATGAAAAGATAATGAGTAACATACAGGAAATTAAAGCGCGGAAGGGAAAAGTAATCGCTTTGGTCACAGAAGGAGATACGGTAATCAGCAAGTTGGCTGATGATTGCATTGAGTTGCCCGAAACATTAGAGTGCCTCGAACCGTTGATAGCTACGATCCCCTTACAGTTATTGGCCTACCATGTAGCCATTTGCAAAGGGAAAAATGTGGATCAGCCACGAAATCTGGCGAAGTCGGTAACAGTAGAATAGAAGGCAATGCTGCCGGAGATTATGCAGGAAGTTCCCGGAAGTTTCCGGCATAATTCTTGAAAGATGTGCCGTAAGTTTGGAAAAACGACAGAAGGTCTTGTCATACCTTTGGGATGTTTTTATAAGAATCTGAAAATGATATATTAATTTAAGGAGTAAAGAGAGAGCATGGAACCGTTAAAGCATGAATGTGGGGTCGCTATGATACGACTGCTGAAACCGCTGGAATATTATCAGGAAAAGTATGGAACCTGGATGTATGGCTTGAACAAGCTGTATCTGCTGATGGAAAAACAACATAACCGCGGACAGGAAGGCGCCGGGCTGGCCTGTGTCAAACTGGAGGCCAATCCCGGTGAAGAATATATGTTCCGTGAAAGAGCTTTAGGTTCAGGGGCGATAACAGAGATATTCGGTACGGTGCAAAATCATTTCAAGGATTTGGCGCCCGAACAATTGCATGATGCCGGATACGCCAAGAAATGCCTTCCCTTTGCCGGAGAGGTGTACATGGGTCATTTGCGTTATTCTACTACCGGAAAAAGCGGTATCTCCTACGTGCATCCGTTCTTGCGTCGTAACAATTGGCGTGCCAAGAATCTGGCACTGTGCGGCAATTTCAACATGACCAATGTGGATGAGATTTTCGCACGTATCACTGCTGACGGCCAGCATCCGCGTAAATATGCCGACACATATATTATGTTGGAACAAGTGGGACACCGTTTGGATCGTGAGGTGGAGCGCCTCTATGTGGAATGTGAGAAGGAAGGTCTGAAGGGTATGAATATCACTCACGCCATAGAAGACCGCATTGACTTGGGCAATGTCCTCAAGACTTCGAGCAAGGAGTGGGATGGAGGCTATGTGATCTGCGGTATGACCGGTAGCGGTGAATCTTTTGCGGTACGCGATCCGTGGGGCATCCGTCCGGCTTTCTGGTACATGGACGATGAAATCATGGTATTGGCGTCCGAACGTCCCGTCATTCAGACTGCCTTGAATGTACCTGCCGGAAGCATCAATGAATTGCAACCGGGACAGGCTATATTGATGAGCAAGACCGGAAAGATGCGTCTGGCACAGATCAACCGGGCGAAAGAGAAGAAAGCTTGTTCTTTCGAGCGAATCTATTTCAGCCGGGGAAGCGACATGGATATTTATAAAGAAAGAAAGCTGCTGGGTGAAAAACTGGTGAATCCTATCTTGAAAGCGGTAGACTATGATGTGGAGCATACTGTATTCTCTTTTATACCCAATACGGCGGAAGTGGCTTTCTATGGACTGCTGGAAGGATTCGACAATTATCTGAATGAACTGAAAGTAAAGAAGATAGAGGCTTTGGGACATCATCCCAATCACGAGGAACTGGAAAAAATCCTGTCCTGGCGTATCCGTAGCGAAAAAGTGGCCATCAAGGATATCAAGCTGCGTACCTTTATCGCCGAAGGCAACAGCCGGAATGACTTGGCCGCCCATGTGTACGATATTACTTACGGTAGTTTGATACCTCATGTGGATAATCTGGTTATTATTGATGACAGCATCGTCCGGGGAACTACATTGAAACAAAGCATTATCGGTATTCTTGATCGTCTGCATCCGAAGAAAATCGTCATTGTTTCTTCTTCTCCACAGGTGCGTTATCCGGACTATTATGGTATTGATATGGCCAGCATGGATCAGTTTATCGCTTTCAAGGCTGCTATCGATTTATTGAAAGAACGAGATATGAAAGATGTAATAGCCCGTGCTTACAACAAATCGAAAGACCAGGTGGGGTTACCCAAAGAGCAGATGGTGAACTACGTAAAAGAAATTTATGCTCCTTTCACCAACGAGGAGATTGCGGCAAAAATGGTGGAACTTCTCACTCCGAAAGGTACGCAAGCTAAAGTGGAGATTGTTTATCAGACATTGGAAGGATTGCATGAAGCATGTCCCAACCATACGGGCGACTGGTATTTCAGTGGAGATTATCCTACTCCGGGTGGAGTGAAGCTGGTGAACCAGGCGTTTATAGACTATATAGAAAAAGTATATCAATTCTAAAGAATAACAATTCAAGATAGATTAGATGAGAAATGTAACATTGATCCTCGACGACGGGAGCCGTTTCCCGGGCAAGTCGTTCGGTTATGAGAAACCGGTAGCCGGTGAAGTGGTGTTTAATACCGCTATGACCGGTTATCCTGAGAGCTTGACAGACCCTTCATATGCGGGGCAGTTGATGACCTTGACTTACCCGTTGGTCGGTAATTACGGGGTGCCTCCCTTTACTGTCGAACCCAACGGCTTGGCCACTTTTATGGAGAGTGAACGTATCCATGCCGAAGCGATTATTGTAAGTGATTACAGTGAAGAATTCAGTCACTGGAATGCGAAAGAAAGTCTGGCCGACTGGCTGAAGCGTGAGCAAGTGCCGGGCATTACAGGCATCGATACCCGTGAACTGACAAAAGTCCTTCGCGAACATGGGGTGATGATGGGGAAGATCGTATTTAATGATGAGCCCGATAAAGTGCCCGAAGCAACGTATGCAGGTATCAACTATGTGGATAAAGTATCATGCAAGGAGGTGATTCGTTACAACGAAGGCGCCGGCAAGAAGAAAGTGGTGTTGGTGGATTGTGGTGTAAAGACAAATATCATCCGCTGTCTGCTGAAACGGGATGTGGAAGTGATCCGCGTTCCTTGGAACCATGATTTTACAGGGATGGAGTATGACGGATTGTTTATCTCGAACGGCCCGGGTGATCCGGATACATGTGATGAGGCGGTACAGCATATCCGCAAGGCGATGAGCCTGAGCGACAAGCCTATCTTTGGCATTTGTATGGGGAATCAGTTGCTTTCAAAAGCAGGAGGTGCCATCATCTATAAATTGAAATACGGTCATCGCAGTCATAACCAGCCGGTGCGCATGGTGGGAACGGAACGTTGTTTCATCACCAGTCAGAACCACGGTTATGCAGTAGATAATAATACATTGGGAGCCGATTGGGAACCGCTGTTCATCAATATGAATGACGGTTCCAACGAGGGCATCAGGCATAAAACCAAACCTTGGTTCTCGGCACAGTTCCATCCGGAAGCGGCGTCGGGACCTACGGATACCGAGTTCCTGTTTGATGAATTTGTGAAGTTGTTATAAACCGTGTATTAAAAAGAACAAGTATGAAAGACGAAATAAAGAAAGTATTATTATTAGGTTCCGGCGCCTTGAAGATTGGCGAGGCCGGAGAGTTTGACTATTCAGGCTCGCAAGCGCTGAAAGCCTTGAAGGAAGAAGGGATTGAAACGGTTCTGATCAACCCAAATATTGCTACTGTGCAGACCAGCGAAGGGGTGGCGGACCAGATTTATTTCCTGCCCGTTACTCCTTATTTTGTAGAGAAGGTGATAGAAAAGGAACGTCCGGATGGTGTGCTCCTGTCTTTCGGCGGACAAACTGCCTTGAACTGTGGGGTGGCACTGTACAAAGCAGGTATTTTCGAAAAATATAATGTCCGTGTGTTGGGTACTCCCGTACAAGCCATCATGGATACGGAGGACCGTGAGTTGTTTGTAGAAAAACTGAATGAAATCAATGTAAAGACCATCAAGAGTGAAGCGGTGGAAAACTTGGAAGATGCCCGTCGCGCTGCTAAAGAATTAGGTTATCCGGTTATTATCCGTGCCGCCTACGCATTGGGTGGACTAGGCTCTGGTTTCTGTGACAATGAAGAGGAACTGAATGTTCTGGCTGAAAAGGCCTTCTCTTTCTCGCCGCAGGTATTGGTGGAAAAGAGTTTGAAAGGCTGGAAGGAGGTGGAATATGAAGTGGTCCGCGACCGTTATGATAACTGCATCACTGTATGTAACATGGAGAACTTTGACCCGCTGGGTATCCATACCGGCGAGTCTATCGTGATCGCCCCTTCGCAGACACTGACCAATGCGGAGTATCATAAACTTCGTGAACTGGCTATCCGTATCATCCGCCATATCGGAATTGTGGGCGAATGCAATGTACAGTATGCCTTCGATCCCGAATCGGAAGATTACCGTGTCATTGAGGTCAACGCCCGTCTTTCGCGCTCATCCGCATTGGCTTCCAAGGCTACCGGCTATCCGTTGGCTTTCGTTGCCGCCAAATTAGGCTTGGGATACGGGTTGTTCGACTTGAAAAACTCGGTGACAAAGACCACCAGCGCATTCTTCGAACCTGCACTGGACTATGTGGTGTGCAAGATTCCCCGTTGGGACTTGGGCAAGTTCCATGGTGTGGATCGTGAGTTGGGCTCGTCCATGAAATCGGTGGGTGAGGTAATGGCTATCGGACGTACTTTCGAGGAAGCCATTCAGAAAGGTTTGCGCATGATTGGCCAGGGAATGCATGGCTTCGTAGAGAATAAGGAACTGGTTATAGAGGATGTGGACAAAGCCCTTCGAGAGCCGACGGACAAGCGCATCTTCGTGATCAGCAAAGCCATGCGTGCAGGTTACACGGTAGACCAGATTCATGAGCTGACCAAGATTGACAAATGGTTCTTGCAGAAATTGCAGCACATCATGGACACTTCTAAAGAGATGCACGAGTGGGGCAATAACCACAAGCAGATTACCGATATGCCGGACGAGCTGCTCCGCAAGGCGAAAGTGCAGGGATTCTCCGATTTCCAGATAGCCCGTGCCATTGGCTACGAGGGAGATATGGAAGACGGCATCCTGTATGTGCGCAATCATCGCAAGCAGGTGGGAATCCTTCCGGTGGTGAAACAAATCGACACGTTGGCTGCCGAATACCCTGCACAGACCAACTATCTGTACTTGACTTATAGCGGCGTGGCCAATGATGTGAAGTACTTAGGCGACCATAAATCCATTGTGGTACTGGGTTCGGGCGCTTACCGCATCGGTTCGTCGGTGGAATTTGACTGGTGTGGGGTACAGGCCTTACAGACCATCCGTAAGGAGGGTTACCGCAGTGTCATGATCAACTATAACCCCGAAACGGTTTCTACCGACTATGATATGTGCGATCGTCTTTACTTTGACGAACTTACTTTTGAGCGTGTGATGGATATCCTCGAACTGGAGAACCCTCACGGAGTCATTGTATCTACCGGCGGTCAGATTCCCAATAACTTGGCTCTCCGTCTGGATGCGCAAAATGTAAATATCCTCGGTACCAGTGCCAAGAGCATTGATAATGCTGAGGACCGTGATAAATTCTCGGCCATGCTGGACCGCATTGGGGTGGATCAGCCTGAATGGAGCGCATTGACTTCTATGGAGGATATCCATGCTTTTATTGATAAAGTAGGCTTCCCTGTTTTGGTACGTCCCTCGTATGTGCTGAGTGGTGCGGCCATGAACGTCTGCTCCAATCAAGAGGAATTGGAACGCTTCCTGAAACTGGCTGCAAACGTATCGAAAAAGCATCCGGTAGTGGTGAGCCAGTTCATTGAGCACGCTAAGGAAGTGGAAATGGATGCTGTGGCACAGAATGGTGAGATTGTGGCATACGCTATCAGTGAGCACATTGAATATGCCGGCGTGCACTCGGGGGATGCCACCATTCAGTTCCCTCCTCAGAAACTGTATGTGGAAACGGTACGCCGCATCAAGCGCATCTCCCGTCAGATAGCCAAGGAATTGAATATCTCCGGTCCGTTCAATATACAATATCTGGCAAAGGATAACGATATCAAGGTGATTGAATGTAATCTTCGTGCTTCACGCAGCTTCCCCTTTGTCAGCAAGGTGTTGAAAATTAATTTTATCGAACTGGCTACGAAGGTGATGCTCGGACTGCCGGTAGAGAAACCGAACAAGAATCTTTTCGAGTTGGATTATGTGGGTATTAAGGCCAGCCAGTTCTCTTTCAACCGTTTGCAGAAAGCCGATCCGGTATTGGGCGTAGATATGGCCTCTACCGGTGAAGTAGGCTGCATTGGTACGGATACCTCTTGTGCCGTATTAAAGGCGATGTTGTCTGTGGGCTATCGTATTCCGGAAAAGAGTGTGTTGCTTTCAACTGGTAACGCCAAGCAGAAAGCGGATACTTTGGAAGCTGCCCGTATGTTACAGAAGAAAGGTTATAAACTTTATGCCACCGGAGGCTCATCCCACTTCCTGACCGAAAACGGGGTGGAAAATACCCGTGTTTACTGGCCCAGCGAGGAAGGGCAACCTCAGGCATTGGATATGTTGCATCGGAAAAAGATAGATATGGTAGTCAATATACCGAAGAACCTGACAGCCGGAGAGTTGGATAACGGGTACAAGATCCGTCGTGCCGCCATCGACCTGAATGTGCCCTTGATTACCAATGCCCGTCTGGCAAGCGCGTTTATCAATGCCTTCTGTACCATGACGGTGGATGATATCGCTATCAAGAGCTGGGCGGAATATAAATGATTTGAATGTTTAGTGATGTGTGGTTAATGGGGTGCGGCATAACAGTGCACTCCATTAACTATTAATCAGTGACTTCTCTTTCATTAGAAAATTATTCACTATTCTTTCTTTGTTCACAAAAAGTTTCCTAATTTTGTCCGATTAGGAATCCTAAAGATATTCAATACAAATGGATTGTGAACACAAGCTTAAAGCATTAGAGCAGGAAATTGAATCGTTGAAAGAGGAGAACAGGCTGCTGAAAGAAAAATTATCTTCTTCTGAAAAAAACTTTGATAGCGTTAGTTTCAAGGAGAAATATGCGGTAAGAATATTAGATTCTTTGCCGGATATGCTCACCGTATTCAATCATGAGGAAACGGGTATAGAAGTGGTGTCTAATGAAGAAACCAATCATGTGGGTGTATCCAACAATGATTTTAAAGGGATGCGTATGCAGGATATGGTTCCTAAAGAAGCTTATCACAATATACATAATAATCTTCAGAAGGCTATTGCGACAGGTAGAGGTTCTACCGCCCATCATGAATTGGATGTGGACGGGACACTTCATTATTATGAAAATCGTATTTTCCCCTTAGATGAAGAATATGTACTGATAATGTGTCGTGATATTAGTGAAAGAGTTGCCACACAGCAGAACTTGGAAATATTTAAACGGGTACTGGATAAGGTCAGTGATAGTATTCTGGCTGTATCGGTTGACGGAACCTTAGTTTATGCCAACCGGCAGTTTATTGAGGAATATGGAGTGAAAGAGGAGTTGGGCACACAAAAAGTTTATGATTTACCTGTTTCTCTGAATACCAAAGAAATATTTGATAAACGTGTTCAAGAGATTCGTGATAATGGAGGTAATTTTGCTTATCGTGCTAAATATACCCGTGTGGGAGAAACAAAACTTCGTGTTCATCAGGTTTCGGCTTTTATGATTCAAAATCAGGGTGAGGAAATGATTTGGTTCTTTACGCAGGATATAACGGATGTTATCAAGAACCGTGACGAATTGCGTGAACTGAATTATCTGATGGATGCCATACTGAATAATATTCCTGTTTATTTGTTTGTGAAAGACCCTGAGGATGATTTCCGATACCTTTATTGGAACAAAGCATTTGCCAGTCACTCTAAAATTCCTGCTTCCAAGGCATTGGGCCATATTGATTTTGAAGTGTTTCCCGAACATGAGAATGCGGAGAAGTTTCATCGGGATGATTTGGAATTGATCCGTACCCGAGAGCGCATGGAAATGCAGGAAACGTATGTGACGGCTACAGGCGAGACCCGCATCGTGCAGACTTTAAAAACATTAGTTCCTCTGGAAGGGCGTGCACCGCTTATTATTGGCATTTCGTGGGATATTACTAATATGCAGAACATAGAGCAAGAGCTGGTTCAGGCCCGTATCAAGGCTGAGCAGTCCGACAGGCTGAAAACAGCCTTTCTAGCCAATATGAGCCATGAAATCCGTACTCCTTTGAATGCAATAGTAGGTTTTTCCCGTTTGATGACTATGGCGGATAATGCGGCGGATGAAAAACTTTATTCGGATATTATCAACCAGAATTCGGAAATATTGTTGCAATTAATCAATGATATTCTTGATTTGGCAAAAATAGAGGCCGGTACATTGGAATACGTCAGATATCCAATGGACTTGGGAGAATTGTGCCGTAATGTGTATGAGATGCACAAGGATCGGGTGCAGACTGGGGTTGTTTTGATATTAGACAATAAAGACACCAGCTTGATAATCAATGAAGATCAGAACCGAATTATGCAAGTCGTTACAAATTTGATAACCAATGCTATAAAATTTACTTTCAAAGGGGAAATCCGTTTTGGTTTTGAAGTGAGGAAGGAGTATATTGATTTTTATGTAAAAGACACAGGGATGGGGATCTCCGAGGAGAAGATTAAAATGATTTTTGAGCGTTTCGTGAAACTGAATACTTTTGTTCAGGGAACAGGCTTGGGGCTTGCGATTTGTAGGGTGATTGTAGAAAAACTAGGTGGAGAGATTACTGCGGAATCCAAACTGAATGAAGGTTCTACTTTTCGTTTTACGATTCCTTATAAGGCGGGTAAAAAATGTCCGGAATCCGGAAGGGGTACGAATTGTCCGGAATCAGGGAGTACGGGACTGAGAAAAGTATTGCAAAGAAGAACAGTACTGGTGGCGGAAGATGTGGACAGCAACTTTTTGCTGTTAAAGACATTGTTAGGAAAAAGATGTAATCTGCTATGGGCTAAGGATGGAGAGGATGCGGTGAATCAATTTAAAGAACATCAGCCTGACTTGATTTTGATGGATATCAAGATGCCTCATATGGATGGGCTGGAGGCTACGCGCCTGATTCGTTCTTATTCAAAAGAAGTGCCTATTGTCGCTTTGACTGCCTTTGCTTTTGAGTCCGACAAAGACAGAGCTATAGAAGCCGGATGCGATGATTTTCTGACTAAGCCGGTTTCACAAAATGCCTTGGAAAAAGTGTTGGATAAATATGTTAAGTAGACATTAGCGAGGTATAGTGCGTAAAGACAGCCGACAATATGGACCAGAATAGGGAAGGGAGGATGCAATGCGAAGATTATAGATCTTACCCCCGGAAGATTATAGATCTTGCAGGTGAAAGATTTATATCTTTGGGTTGTAAGGTTACGATGAACCTATAGTAAATAGAAACGGACTTTTATAAAAACAAAAGAGGAACTGCCCTTTCATAGGCAATCCCTCTTTTCTGAATTTGAGAGCATGTTATTTAACTTCGATAACCTTAGCTGCTTTTTCTTTGTCTTCCGGCGTACGCTTCGGCAGCTCGATAGTTAATACACCATCGTTTACTTTTGCATCAATTTTATCTTTATCTACATCATCAGGCAGGATCAATGTCTGTTGAAATTTAGAATAAGAGAATTCGCGACGCAAGTAACGGCTTTCTTTCTTGCCTTCTTTATCACCTTCAGTACTTTCTGTTTTCTTTTCCATAGAGATAACCAAGTCGTTGTCTTCGTTGATATGAATCTTGAAGTCTTCTTTGGTCATTCCCGGAGCGGCGACTTCTACTTTGTAGTCTTTGTCACTTTCAATAACATTGATGGCGGGAGCTGTTGCATTGGCTTTTACCATCCAGTCGTTATCAAAGAAATCATTAAAAATACTTGGTAACCATGTTTGGTTTGATCTTCTTACTGGCATCATAATCTTAATCTCCTATAGGTTTTGGTTAAACATTTTGTTTATTTCTGAATTCCTTCACCTTTCGGCTTTGTCATTCACTATCCATAATGCAAACCGCATACCATTAGTTCGATGATATGCGGTTTATATTGCACTCTTTTAAACCTATAAAGGTTTTCTTAAAGATTAAAACCTTTGCATTAAAAGTTGGTAAGCCTCTTTAAACATTTGATTGTCAAGACTACTGCCAATTTGTAATTTTAGGGGGGACAGATTGACAGTCGTTCTATATCAGCTTGAACCGCATACGGAAGATTCCGTCTTTATAGTCGTAGCTTATAATTTTAAATGTACCTATTTCGGACGTATTTTTCACGTGTTGACCTATACAGAGGCATTCGTCGTAATCGCCGACTTTTACAATCCGTACGGTTTCGGAAGCTTTTTCCGGTAAGCGTTTCATGTCAAAACGTCCTATAGCTTCCTCTTGAGAGATAAATTCCATTGTAACGGGCAAATTTCTTCGCAATACTTCGTTTACGGTGTTTTCTATTCTTGTAATATCCGTTTCTTCCGGACATGTTTGCAGCGCAAAATCCAGCTTGCTTTTTTTGCGTTCTATATGGGCGGATATTGCTCGTCCGCATCCGAAAAGATTGACCATTGTCCTGTTTATGACATGCTCTGTGGTATGCATGGGAGGGTACTCCTGTTTATTATGGTCGTTGAGTGATGGTTGTTCCATAGTTATTTTATTTTTGTTCTGATTTTGATGGGATATTAAAATCCGTTCAAAGATAAATTATTCTTTTGTAATGAGGAAGCAGAGAGGAAATGATTGCTTTTGTATTATTATAAAACAACGAATTTTAAAAGATACTTAATGCCAGAGGGGGAGCACATTCGTAAAAATGTATGACGTTCACGAGGCTCTCAACCGATTTTCATGAGGCATGAACGTCATACTGATTTTACTATTTTACATCACAGGGGTTTGAAATAAAAAGACGAATGAGTCGCTGTCTTTTAAATCTTTTACGGCATCCCCTGCATAAATCTTTCCGTTGGTGAGAGGCAGTTTCTTGATTCCGGCTTTGGGACTAAAGTCGATTTTTTTCAAATCCAACCAAAATAGATTAGGAGTCATGACCGATTCAAAATAATATATTTTATTCTTCTGATCGGATACAGAGCGCCAGCGGGTGGAAGATATATGAGGTTTGTCCGGTGTGGTAATTCCGAAGGGGACGGATACATTACGCATCACACTGAGTACACTGGGTACAGCTATTTTAGCGTCCGGAGTCTGAGGGATTGCATGTATATAAAAAGAGGCACGCACAAAGCGGTCGCTGGAACGGTTTGTACCCGGCAGCATTTGCAATCCTCCTATTTCTTTCCAGTAATCATTGATAGCTAACTGATAATCATATCGTGGAGAATTGGTCATCACTTGGAATTCTTTTCCTTCGTGTATGCTTAAATTCCCGTCCAGATATTCCAGAACCGCTGTATTTCCTGTTTCATCTGTAATAGCCAGGTGAAGAGTGGAAGCTGAACCGTTGGGCATGTGGGGAGCATCAATGCGGAATGATTCTTTTTTCAGTTCCTCGACAGCTTCATGTACGGTGGCAAAATTGTCCAGTACATATTGTGTCCATATACTGATTCCCATGACAGGACGTGTATCTCCCTGACGGTCAAAGACGGATTCTGGCAAAAATAACAGACTGGCAACCAATCCTTTTTCATTCATTCCGTCACACGTACCTATATCATATCCTGTTGCAATGACGCTGCCGTATTTTGAAGTCCATTTCACGGCATTTTCTTTATTATATCCTGCACGTTGTATTCCTCTGGGGAAAACATAGATATTACTCATAATATCTTCTTTCCAATCCATTGTACGTCCGGTTACTACCATATTGTCCGGTCCGATATAGACGGCACGCGTGCATGCATCCGCTTTTTGTACGCTCATATAGAACATACCTGCCAATGTTAGTAATGCAATACTTCCTTTTTTTAATTTCATGATTCTATCATTTATAAAGATTGTCTTTGCTATTTAGAACAAACCGGATAAGGAACAGGTTTATAGAAATGCAGTGATTTGTGATACATTTGTTGATAAATGCTAATTCATCGGTTCGATTGGAATATAAATGACATCCGTGTTCCCTTCATAAATTTCTACCTGATTATCCTATCGGAGGGATTTTGTTGAGAACTGATTTAAGATAGATCGAGGTTTGTGGATTAAAAGAAATACTTGTTTTATCATAAAAATAAGGGGGATAAAATAAAAAAGGAGCAACGCCTTGCTCCAACCTTTGTTAACCTTAAATCTAATACTATG
>ENA-OZES01000187-OZES01000187.1-human-gut-metagenome-genome-assembly--contig:-NODE-187-length-44809-cov-11.261586_pt1 | contig 44809 bp, 24 predicted proteins | sample MGYA00245068_ERZ653609 | MGnify/ENA primary metagenome ERZ653609 (study PRJEB26926, sample SAMN06164898) | human gut metagenome | biome: ENVO:00009003; feature: ENVO:2100002; material: ENVO:00002003... | reverse complement strand
TCTTGAAGAATACATCTTGTGAAGCCATTTGAAGAAAAAGTTTAAATGACTTCTTATATCGTTTTGTTAGTTGCTGAAATCCTCGGAAAAATCGTCGTTGAAATCCTTCGTGGTATTGGCAAGCCCGGCCACCTCGCTGCGGAGCGCCATGCGGCTGAGCTTCTTCAACTCCTCGTCGGTGCAGAGATATTTCCAGGCAAGCGTATCAATCACCGGCAGCGCGTTGGCGCTTATCCCTTCATCTGCCGACATCGGAGTAAGGTAAATCGCAGCTTCGTAGCGGTACCACAGCCAGCTTTCCGTATCGCGGTAGGTAATTAATGCCCCTTCCTTGGGCGTTATCCCTGCGGCATAAAGCGCTCGCGCTGCCTCCTGCACGGTTGCAAACGTGCCTGCATGTCCCGTGAGCTGATTTACATTCAGCACGTTGGACGCGGCCAAGTCTCGCACTTCCTTCTCCTCCTCCAGGCCCTGTTCGAGCGCTGTCATGTCTTGCGCCAACTGCGCCCCGAGATTGCCGGGATATGCCGTGTATGCCGTCTCGCCCAGGGCGAGGTCCGTGCCGATTACCACAAGTCCGTAATCCTCCGCCCAGCGATATGTCTTGTTGGTAGTGCGGTCCACATACACCTTGTCGTCATGCGGACTTCCCGCATCAAGATCATTCCACAATTCGGCATCGCCCCATGTGCGGTAGAAATCATACGTTCCCCCTCCGGCATACTGCTTTAGCAGGAACCTCTGCAGGTGTGTATCGTAGACTACATAGCTGTTGGGCGCGGCCGACGTATCCTCCGTGCTCTCGTAGAAGCGAACCCCATTCTCCTCGAATATCGACGAATTGACGCATCCGGAAAAGGCCTTGACATCGTCCATCGCCCCGGGAATAAAGCGCGAGGCTATCGTGCCGTCAGAGTCAAGCGGCGCGATTCCACCCGGCATCCCGATGCTCCGTTGCAGTCCTTTCAGACTGCTTTCCGTTTCCTGTGCATCCGTCGAAAGCGCCGTCAGGTCGTCGCGCAGAAGCGTCTCCGCCGCCTGCGCCCGGCGCACCTCCTCGGCTATCTTGCCGTCGAGCGCCGCAACATCCGACTGCCGGGTATGCGCCTCGTCGGCGATGGCATTAGCGAGTGCCTCGTCGACATCCCGGCAATTTTGCATCTCGCCCTCAAGGTCATCGCGGAGCGCCGTAATCTGGTCGAGTCGGGTTGCCGCCTCCTCGGCCAGGTCATCGGCCACCTTGGAAATATCATTGGCGAGTGCCTCGTCCGCCGTCACGCGTTCGGTTGATTCGGTATCGATGCGCCCACCCAGCGCCGTGTCGGCATCCGCCCGCGCCGTCACCTCCGCCTCGAGGCGCTCCTCAAGTGCAGCGTCGGCATCCTCGCGGTCGGCGACCTCCTGAGCGATACTCTCCGCCAGATTCCGGTCTGCCGCCTCGCGGGCCGCCTCTTCGGCATCGATTGCCGCCGCAAGCTCATCGTCGCGCTTCTCCAGATTGTCGAAGTCTTCCAGATATTGGAATAGCTGGGTGTCGAACTCCTGCGGCGTCGTGGTCGTTCCCTTGCTTACCCACACACCCTCCTCGACCATATACATCGTATACGTCGCCTCAAGCGTCTCACCGCTCCCGGTGGTCGTGTAGGTCATCGCCCACCACCCCGGTCGCGGCTGAGGGTATGCTGCCTTCAGCGCCTCGAAACTCTCGAACAGCCCCTTGTTGCACCCCTTGATATTCTTGGCGTCAAGCCACCCTTCGATTCGTACGTTATGCCCGACTCTGAGGTTGCCTTGTATGTTGGCGCCTCCACCGGCCGCTATATTGCGCCCGATGGCTACGTCTCCGTCAATCTGTTTTGTTGGTATCGATGTCATTGTAATGCCGAATTTGATATCTCGGCAAGTGCGGTTGCTTTTTCGCCCTCGCCAAGGGTAAGTAGTACTAATGATGCTGCGGCATATACCACCGCGGTATAGCAGCGTTCACAAATGTCTATTCCATCTTCCTCGTCAACCTTGGGGTAGGGAAGATATTGGCCGCGGCTAACATAGGCGTCCTCGCTCTTGCAGGAATAAAACTCCAGTGCCTTTCCCTCCGGTCGTGTCGTAATCACGCATACCGGCTTCTGGGCGGTGCCTCGCAGCGCTTTTACGCGCTGACGCTGTAAAGCATACTCCGGGTCTGTCGGACTGATGGCCGTATAGACTGCCCGCTCCCAGTCGCTCATCTCAAATGAAATCAGTCGCATGAAGTCCTGCGGCAAAAGCACCCAACCGCTTTCCTGGTCGCCCCAGAATATGCTGTCACCGAAGTTATGTCCCTCCTCCAGCATATGGGTGGGAGCGCTCGTGTGAACCCTGACGACAGCCTCCAGTATTTTGCTTCTGACAATATCGTCAAGTGCAAGTGTGTTCACATCATCCGTGTACAGCAACTGCTCGCTTGTCATATTCTGGTCCAGACAGACCCGAACATCCCGCATAACATCGTGAAACCTATATACCATAGCGGTTGTGGTTATTATTCCTCCGTGGTCTCCCCCTCGGCTTTACCGTTGAGGGTGTCGAATTTGCCGCCTGTAAACTGAATGCCATGTTCGGCGGCGATTAGCTGTGCGGTTTCGCAGTTACGCACTTTATAGGAGGATATATTGAAATTCTCTTGTAGGTATGCCTGTGCGTCCGGCAAGCAGGTGACCTCAACTCTCGTAAGACCGGCGGTCTCGGCTTCCTCGGCCTGTTCTTCAGTGGATGGTTCCGGCTCGGCGGCTTCCTGCGGCTCGGCCTCGACAGGTGCGGGGGTCGGTGCGGGTGTTTCCTCAACAGGCTCCTCGGCTTTCGGCTGCGGTGCAGGTGCCGGTCGTGGAGCGGGCTGTGCCTTGGGCTTCGCCTTCGGCGCAGGTTTCTTGGGTTCCTCAATCTCGGCCCGGCGTAGGACTATGATGCGGCCCTCCTTGAAATAGGAGCTGTTCTCAATCACCTTTTGGATGAATGGATTGCTCGTTGTGAACTCGGCGGGGGTTACGCCGTAGCTTGTCAGTGCGCCGCCGGTGAAATGCACTCTTACGGTTGCAGCTCCCGTTTTTATCTGTGCAACCCAGTCCACAAGCCGAGGGGCCCCGTATGTGATTTTTTCCATTGTGATATTGGGTATTAATGGTTTTTCTGTTAAAAATGTGGCGATAAGGCGTTGGACGCCCTACGCCACATTTCGGTTTATTCGTTTCGATACGTGTTAGTCTGCAATGATCTCGCCGGTAAACTCGCTCCACGTTGCGGTAGAGGTCGCAGTCTCACCGGTGCCGGTGGTGGTCACCTTAGCCTGCCACATCTGGCCGTTCTGTGCTGCGGCGTTGATGCCGGGGCAGTCAACGGTGAGCAGGTAAACGCGACCGTCAACGAGGTCATCGCCGGTGGGTGCGGTCTCTTTATCCCAGATGGTATAGGTAAGGGCTCCTGTGTTGGTCGTGTCGCCCTCGCCGTCAATCCAGATGTGACATGCTCCCTTCAGGGCGAGGCCGTCCCACACTACGATGCCTTTGCGGGTAGCCTCTTCACCCTCGACACGGTCATTGAACTCATGCTGCTGCGAATACATGTAATGTACAAGGCGGTCTTCGCCAATGAGTGCACCGGAGTTGGACAGACCCAGAGTGTCAAGGGTAGGCTCGCGCTTGAGTTCGATGTCGCCGAAGACGGTATGGATGCTTGTTACTTCCCAACCGATTTTGTTCGTCTTGACCGAAATCTGTACCTCGGGGTGCTTGCTGAAATCGATACACTGAATCTCCTCAAGGAGATTCTTGCCTGCGAGCCAGAGAGCAGTCTTGGGTACATCTTCGCCGGTGAAATACATCTTGGCCAGAGCAATGAGCTTCTCGAATGTCCACTTGCCTGAGTGCTGAAGCTCGCGCTTGAACTGCCAGCGGATGCCCTCGGTGAAGTAAATCATCTGTTCGCCGAGTTTGGGGACCTTGACGGGGAATTTACCCTTCTGACCGACCCATAGGGTACGGTTGCCGGCGCGCTTGAAGTTGAGGATAGCCTGTTCTGCGATGAGGCTCTGCGTGAAGGGGATGTGCTTCTTCTGTGCCTCAAAGTAGTCAGATACAACTTGGTTCATGCCGCGCTTCTGGAGATACACGACGGTGGGACGCGGAACGATGAGGTCGGGGTCAACCTCCTTCTGTGTCTCGTACATCGCGTTGGCGAGGAGCTTGACCTTGGAACCGGCGGGGATGGCGGGAGTTGTGCAGAATGCATCTGTGGCATTTGCCTTCGGGCCGTTGACCGCACGGACAATGGGGTTGTCGGTTGTGGCGTCCCGGCCGGTGACAAAGAGCATAAGGCTCTTGCCGGGCGTGACCGTCTGGCCGTCTGGCGTGTAGCCGTCCACATCGGGCACGAGGAGTGTGTGGTAGTCGCGGGGAATGTTCTGGTCGCTTGATACGAGGGGAAGCACGAATTGAACCTTGGTACTCTTGGCCACGGCGGTGTCCGTGGTGAGCGTTGAGCGTTGTTCGTCAATCATGAAGTGTTCGACCTCGGGGCTTTTGACCTTTACCTTTTTTGCTTTGAGCATAAGCGACATCAGGGCGGTATCCTCACTTTGAAAGCGAAAAATCTCCTCGTCAATGTCGGTTTCTACGAGATTGCCCGGTGCGATGCCGCCTGTTGCGCCCGCTACGTTGCTGACGGTTGTGGCGTTGCCCGGTGCTTGGCTTTGTACCCCGGCGGTGCCGGGAGAAGTGGGAACAGGATTACCTGTACCTACAACTACGGTTTCTTTTGTTTCTGCCATGGCTTATAAAATTTAGTTGAAAATGTTATTTGTCAGTTGATATTATGTTGCCCGGCTTGATGCCACCGCTTGCGGATGCGAGGTTGCCTATTGTTGTAGCACAACCAGGCACTTGGGTTGATAATCCTACCGTTCCTTGGGTTGGGCGCAGGGGCTTTTCTACAAATTTGATATGCTCACCCATTATCGCGCTCCGTCTGCAATGTCGAAGATTGAACCTTTCTGGCGTGCGGGCGCAGGCGCGTTGTTTGCTCCGGCGAGTGTCGGGGTACCGTCTCCGCGCTTGGGCCTGCGTAACGTGGCCTCGACCTTGGCGTTCTTACCTCGTATTTCTCCTTCCGCGCTTGCGGCGGCGATGTCTGCATCATGGTTAATGGCTTTGAGAGCCATTTCAAGCGTTTCGGGCTTGATGATACCGATAACGGCATCATTGGTCACCTCCTTAATCCAATCGGCGGCAGCGTCAAGCTGCTCATCGGTGAGACCGAGTTCCTGCTTTTTCTGCTCAAGCATCGAGAGTGTGGCAGTCATATTCTTCTCCCACTCCTCTACAAGCCCCTTCTGCTTGGCAACACGGTCCACGTATTCCTTGTTGTTCTTGGCAAACTCCTCCATCCGAGTAGGGTCGTCCAGAATCTCTTTTACACCGTCGATGCCGATGCGGTTAATCAGAGAAGACCACGGGTCTTTGCCCTGCGCCATGTCGGTTATAAATTCCGCACTACGTGGGTCCCGTGTGAATAGGTCGGTCAACTTGCTTTCACGCTCTTTATATCCCGACAATGTTTTGTCATATTCGTCATAATCGTCATTGATTTGACCGAATAAAGCTTCATCGTCGGCATACTCCCGATCAGGATATTTCTTTTTCAGTCGTTCATTTAATTGGTCACGTCTGCTTTTAACTTGCTTTTCCTCAGCCATAATTACTGTTGAACGGTTTATTGGTGGACTTTACTTGGGCAAAGTTAATTGCAACGGGAGCCTTTGCGTCTTTATCTTTTGAGTCTCTTTGCGTATTTTTGCATAAAGCCGTATCATAAGTAACTGGTCGAAATTATTTTAATATTTCCGGGAGGAAAATTTTCAGGAGATTTTTCTCGATGAAGAAGGAGTGTAGATGTCTACACGACTGATGAAGAGAGGAAGAGATGCGGAAATTTTACCGCGGAAATGTTGAAATAACTATATCAGGATAGTATGAAATAATTTTGAACAGTTACTTAAGTAACTGGTTGAAATACTCATATCAGGAGGGTATTAATGTTGAACAGTTACTTATCACCCAATCTTTTCACTGCTTAAATTCTTGTCCTGCCACTTATGAAAACTTTCGGCTCGGTGCTCAATTTCACTCGCCAGCGGAATGCAGCTTTGCTTGAGGCCTACCGCTATCACATTGATAAGGTTGATTGCATCCGCCTCAACGAAATCGGTGAGAGAATAGTAAATTCTCCCTCTCCGAGGTTTTGGGTATCGGTCGAACGGGCCGCAGCTGTCGTATCTGCTATGTTGCGCGGAAAGCCCGTCCTTCAACCCATGCGCCAATCCAAGCGCGAGATGTTCGAGGAAATTTATCGGAGGTTTATCGCTCTGAAAGAGCGTCACCCCGATTGGTATCTTTATGAACTTGTTGCGGAAGTCGTTCACTCTCCAGCTCCAAAGTTCTACATGGAGCCCTCGTCTGCTCTCGAACGTCTTTTTAAAATCCGAAATGGATGGTATGATAAAAACAACGACAAAAGAATCCGGGGTTGCTGACATTCTGGCTGAGAATACTCGACGACGCAATGAAATGTTTTCGCGCTTCAACCCAATCACCGGCGAGGGATCAGTTGGTGAACGTGTTGTTGTGTGCATCCAGGACTTCCCGATAAAAAAAATGTGGCTACCAAAAGCAATGGCCGACAATCCACTTGTCAAGGGTTTAATCAAGCACAACGGAATTGATGGATTCCTGCGTAATATCATGGACATAGAGCCTACCCCGGAAGATAGGGAGGCGGTTCTTGACAGATTTGTGCGCCTCCGCTGCCGGCATGATTTTCCGTTCTGGGCCGCAACATTCGTCTATATCAAAAATAAAGAGGTCGGGGAGCCGGATTGCCTGTTTCGTCTGACCTATCCCCAACGGCGGTTTGTCGCCATGCTTGAACGGATGAGGCTCACAGGTCAGCCTATTCGCATTATTCTGCTGAAGGCTCGTCAATGGGGCGGTTCCACTACATCGCAACTCTATATGGCATGGTTGCAGCTCATCCATCGAACCGGCCTCAACTCCCTTATCATATCGAACTACAATGAAGGTGCCCGCAAGATTAAGGGCATGTTCAAGAAGATGATTAAGGAATACCCGGTTGCGATGCTCCATGAAGTCGGCGATGTCTATTCCGAGAAGGAGGATAAGCTTGTAGGTGTCGAGGGTTCCTCACTGACACAGCTTGTGCCGCAGCGCAACGCAACAATCTCAATCGGCTCCTCGGAGTCCCCGGACTCCTGCCGTGGTGGTGACTATGCGCTCGTTCATCTTTCAGAGGTCGGCCTTTGGAAAGCAACTGACGGCAAAAAGCCGGAGGACATGGTGCGCTCGGCCTGTTCGGGTGTCCTCTACCGTCCAAACACTATGATTGTGTATGAAAGCACGGCCAACGGTGTAGGCAATTTCTTCCACAACGAATATGTTGCGGCAAAGGATCCGAAAATAAAATCTCAGTTTGAGCCGCTGTTTATCTCTTGGTTCGATATTGAGTTATACCAACTTTCCTTTGAGAGTGAGCTTGAGCGGCTCACATTCGCCCAATGGCTCTACGACAACAGGCTCAACGGCTCAACGCGCTCTGACCGCGAGGAGTGCGGCAAATACCTGTGGTGGCTCTGGAATATCGGAGCCTCGTTGGAGGGTATTCATTGGTATGTTGAGGAACGCGCCAAGTATCATGACCACGGCTCTATGGCATCCGAGTATCCCTCGGATGATGTAGAGGCGTTTGTCAACTCCGGCTGTGCTGTGTTCGACAAATATAGCGTTGAGGCTTTGCGGCCCGCTGCAAAGGCTCCTGCACGTTACATCGGCGACATCTACGCCTACGGCGATGAGGGCGAGGACGCTCTGCGCGACTTGCGCTTCAAAGCTGATGCGCAGGGACTGTTGTGGGTGTGGAATCTGCCGGACCCTGTAAACCCAAACGACCCGGAGGAGGTGACAAACCGTTACCTTACTGTTGTCGATGTCGGCGGTCGCTCCTACAAGGCCGACTGGTCTGTTATTGTGGTGTTTGACCGTCTGCTGATGATGGACGGCGGCAAACCTGCGGTTGTGGCGCAATGGTACGGTCATATCGACATGGACCTCCTGGCATGGAAAGCGGCGCAGATTGCGGCCTTCTATGACAATTCTCTGCTCGTTATTGAGAGTAACACACTTGAAACCCACGATAAGGAGCGCAATGTCGACGGCGACCAATCCGCTGCCATCCTTAATCAGATTAAGGGAATCTATCCAAACCTGTACGCTCGCAAGCAATCCGAGGACGCTATTGTTCAAGGTCTGCCTGTCCGCTATGGCTTCCACACCAACGTGGCCACAAAGCCTATGATTATCTCCACGCTTGTAAAGGTTATCCGCGAGGGCCTCTATGTGGAGAGGGATAAACGCTGCCTCGATGAGTATCTGAATTATGAGAAGAAACCCAACGGTTCTTTCGGCGCGAAACAAGGAACGCATGACGACCTGTTGATGACGCGTGCTATCGGGCTACACATCTGTTTCTATGAAATGGAGCTGCCGCAAATCGTAACTCGCGGCAGCAGTAATCTCAAATATGTACCTAAAGTCGTGTCGGCGGCATCCTTTTAAGCTGCTGACTGGGGTTGCGCCTGCTGTCCGCGCATTGCCCCATGCAGTTGATTCACAGCTTCCATGTTCGCGCCCTGCTGCGCCTGTGCCAAAAGCTCCGGCGATACACCGTCCGGTATTTGCCCGGACTCCAATTGCTCTTTCTGCGATTGAATTGACTGCATTAACTCATCCGCAAATGGGAAGTTGCCCGCTTGTAGCAATTGTTCCAGAGAAATGGCCTGTTGTTTCCACAACTGCATGAGAAAGTCATTTGCCATTGCACGATACGCCGGCGTCGCCGTACTCGGTACAATTGACAGGTCAAACTCGACATCGCGGATTTTACGCGGGTCATATTCAATCTGTGTTCCGGCTCGACCGGCAATGTTGAACACTCTCTTTTGGTCGTAGAACTGTTGAATATTCTTGACATCCTTGTAGGCTGCATCGCGAATGAACTCGCCGAACGTATCAAGTAAATCGAGCAACGATATAGTGGCATTCTGTGTCTGCTGATTGTAGAGTGCAGCCGACATGCCGGCATAGCCCGGCTTGCCCTGCAATGCTCCGTTCACACCCGATATGTCCTCAAAGAATTTCAGTTGCAGGTTGAGCAATTCATTGATGCCGATATTGGTTGAATTGGCCTGTATCTGTTGTGGCAGGTCGCGGTGATTACCGGAAGGTGTATAGACGATAACACCGTCATGACGGCTCCACATATCGGCAAAGTCCTCCGGCGACATCCCTTTGGGAATACAGTCACTCGGTATCATCAGCACACCCTTGGCCGATGCTCGCATAATCCAATCGTAGAGTGTGATAAGGCGGTTGGTATATCTCTGTTGGTCTATTACGTCACTGACAAACGAGTGAATCTCGCCGTCAATGAAAGGATAGGCTTTGAAAACATAGGGATGGCTCTTATGGTCGTAGGGTGTCTCACCCTCGCGCAGAATGTCACCGAATGGTGTGAGATAGTAATAATACCAGAAGGAGTCTACAAACCACTCTGCATGGATGAGGGGAATTTCATCCTTCGGCATACCGGCGGCTGCGCCCTGCATCATGCGGCGGGTGTTTTCCTCAACAACCATTTCGTTGTAATCTTCGACCTCAATCTTGAAAATGTCGCCGTTGTTGTAGTCGTGGCACCAATAGCGGGGCTTTGTTTCTTTGCGCCACACCTCAATCACTCTGCACCGGCTTTCATCCCTCGGCACAAGGAAATCCATTTCGGGTGTATGCGAGTAGCCGAACTGCTCCCACGCTTGTGTCAACACAACTTTTTCTCTTGCTGCCCTGTATATCTGGGCGAGCTGAGCATACTCGGTCGGGGTCTTGGCAAACTCATGGCACACGTCCTCAAAGCTGACATCGTGTATTTCTCCCACACAAGAACAATCCCATGCCCGGAAGTCGCGCATATTGTTGTCGATGAAAAAATTATTAGGCTGAACATACTCGGTCCAACAATCTTCCTTATCGTTGAGTCGGCCAAACCACTTGCGGTGAACAATCATGCCGGAAATAAGAAATTCCTCCATTGTACGCGCATACAGCTCGGTCATTCGGTTGAGCTGCATATTGTACTGCAACACGGTTGACATGGTTTCGGCCAATTTCTGCTCGTCACGGTCGCGGGCATAACAGGTCGGTTCCGTTGCTTGACTGCGGTATACACCGATTACATTACGGACGAGGCGGCGAATGAGGTTGTTTTTAAGCGGGATGTGTCCCTGCTTCATAATATATTGTTCCTCGGTCATTTTCTTCCCGTTAACACAAACTATGTCGCTCCATTGGTCGCCGTAGTTATAGCGCTTGCACCGCTCTCTGTCACGACGAAATCGGTACATATTCTGATACATAGTCTGCGCCTGCAACAGTACCTCCGTAGCCCTGCGCATATTGTCGCACTGCGACCGCGACCGCGCCACACTGTCCATTTCAGTCTTGCTCGCCGGCTTGACTTTGCTCAGTCTGTTAAGTTTAATCATATCGGGTCTAATGTATTAGTGTCGGTGGCAACCTTTAGCTCGCCGAAACTCGTTTTCGGCAAAGTTACTCACCACCGACACATTTACATCTTTATCTGTTGACTCACCGTGCAAGTGAGCGCAGAGCGGAACTTATTCCGGCTATGCCGAACGCAGCCGGTGACGGCCCTACGGCACTCGCTTTGGCTGCATACCTTGATACTTGGTATAGAAGTCATTCATCAAGGTTGTCAGTTCCGACATCGCCGATTGCTGGACCTCTGCGGTCTCAGCCTGCAATGCCCCTACCATAGCAGCCCGGTAGTCCGATAGGGTAGAGGCTACCAGCGTGGCTTCTTCGGGAGTCTTGGCCGTCAGCCACATCTTGGAGAGACGTCCGAGTTGCTTGTCAAGTGCGCCGAACCTCTGATACAGTCCAAAGTCCGGGGCTTGCTGCAACGCTGCGTGTGCTTGGGCGGCAGCGGCGTAATCGGTTTTCATCAGCTCCTTTGCCTCCTTCGCCTTTTCCGACACGGCTTTATATCGTGCCTCAAAGTCGGAATAAGCCTCGATAACCTTTGCATCGCCCTGTGCGTTCAGACGCTCCTTCATGCGGTCCGTGGCCAAATCGTTGTACTTGCCGAGGCGTTCCTCGTCACCCCATGACCACGGGGCCAACGGGGTGCCACGTTTCACCGTGTATTCGGCATAACGCTGTGCCAACTGCGCCGGTGTGAGCTTGCTCGCCTCCTCGCCTGTAAGGTCAACCTCGTCAAAATACATTTTGTCGATTTGGCTCTGGGGAACCTGCAATACTCGCATTGCGAAGATTGCGGCCTCATGGCTCAATGCCGGGTCGTCACCGCAAGCATCGGTGATGGCTATCGCGGTATCGGTGATACTCTGCGGATTCATGCCTACACCCATCTGCACCAACAGGTTCAGAATGTCGTTGATGGCCTCGGCGTTCTTGCCTCCTACGTACTTGGAGCCAATAGTGTTGATGTCGCTCGCCAACGGCATATCCTTGCTGAGTTGGTTCCAATTCCATTCACTGCTTGCCCACATGTTGCCAAAGCTGCTCATCACGTCACCGCCTGTCAATCCCTCGACACTGCCAAAGTAGGCGTGTGTCATGGCATCGTCCCACATCTTATCCTTTTCATCCTCATTATTACCGAAAATGATGTAAGGAAGATACGGGCCGAGGTTCCACGCCAATTCAAGGATAAAGCCGAAGGTGGCCAGACGGAGTACGTCTTTCTTGATTTGTCTGCGGAAACGCTTCTTGGCTGCGCCCTGTGCTTGGTCGCGCTCGGCATCCGTAGCGGTGTCGGGGTCAACGTCCCAATCGCGAAGTATCTGCTTTGTCATAAACTCAATGCTCTTGGCTCGCTGTCCGGGTGTGAGGTTGCATTTGAGATTGCGCATAGCGTCAAACTCCTGTCGGGTGTACGACATGGATGAGTTTCGAAACACGGTGAACAGAGTGCTTAACCAATCCTTATCAACCTGCATGGTTGACAAGAAAGGCGACTCGGAGGACTGCTGCGTCTGGTTGAACAGAATTGTAGCGTCCTGCATGGCTCGTTTTTCGGCGGCATCAGTCGGATACCCCTCCTTGAGATATTGTTTCAGTCGGGTTTCATACATAGCTCTTGCGCCGATGCTGACCGTCACGGCATCCACAAATGCATTAGGGGTCATACCGATGCGTGAGGATAATTCCATGATGCGACTGCGCCACATCTTCCAATCCATATCAGATTTGAGGAGTCGCGGGTCGCCGCTGATACGCGAGTGCCAACGCTCACGGAAGATTGGCATATTCTCCAGACACCATTTGAAATCCCCATAGGGATTTGCGATACTCTTCAGTATGGCCCGTGTGCTGACTTCCGGGGCGTAAGCCGGTGCGGAAAGCAACTGTTTCAACGCTGTGTACATTCTGAAACTTACCTTTGCAGCGGTTACACCTTTAGCGATGTTGACCGCGCTCTTGTTGAGCTTGGACACAGGAGGACGGTATTCACCTGCGGCCATAAGGCAAAGGTCGTTGAAATTCTCCCACAATTTGCGGCCTCCACCATAGACGGTAGTCATGTTGATGACTTGGTTGCGGAAACGCTTGTATGTGCGCAGGGTGTTGAGGTCCCTATTCCATTCTGCGTATGCGCTCCAATGTTCCATCTGTGTGATGTGGTCGAGTATCACGCTCAGTGCATCCGCGCCTGTAATGTCGAGGGCGAGATTGTTCACACGACGTTTGATGATGCTGCCGGTCTTGGTGGTGATACCGTCCGGGCGATTCTGCTGATTGACATCTTCCTCCTTGTCAACTCTGGCATTGGCCAAAATCTTCAACGGGAAGTAGTTCTCAATCGCGGCCATGGATGCGCCGAACATACGCTTGTGAGTTTCGTTGTACTCGTTGCGGGTGTCAACAAGGAATTCATCTTGCAGCCAATCGCCAAGAGCCTTGAAATGCGGGTCGAGGAAGTTTTCAATTCTGGTAATATCGTCCTCGGTGATACCCATGCGGCGCAGCTTCATGCGTCCATCCGTCATTTTGTCAACCATGTAGATGTAGAGCAGGTTGCCCTGTGTCAGTTCATGGTCGCGCATTTCTCCACCGTCCCAGAATGAAACGGTAGCCTTCGGCATCTTCGCCTCCATTCTGATAAGGTTTCCCCATGTCTTGCCCTTGCCAAACAATTCAGCGGCTTTCTCGTCCAGACGTGCAAATTTTTCCTTTACGCCTGTCAGCTCCTTGTTGCGGCAATCTACCCAACCGCGCATGAAGCGGTTCCACAGATATCCCTCGCCGTTGGCACTCTTGTTGCCGAACACACGGAGTATCTGGTCGAAGGTGCCCAGGGGAGCAAACAGGAACTGAACAAAACCATTGTTGACAAACTTGTCTTTCCAATCGTCCTTATGGTGTTCGTTGGTCGGACGGCCCTCCATGTCGGAGTTGGCATTGTGGTGTATCTCGCTGACGCGGGCTTTTTCTGCCTCACGGAATGCCTTGGCGTTTTCGATGCTCTCACGCAGGGAGTCAGACAGACGGCCTACAAGATTGAAATATGCCTCTGCACGTTCTACCTTGTTTTTGCGGATAGCATCCTCTGTAGCCTCGACAAACTGCTTGTAGGCATCATCGGTCATGCGCCCTGCGTCCCTGTCCTCCTTGGCGGTCTTGAGGCTGTCACGAAGGGTTTTCTCCTCGGACTTGCTACCCGCTATGTTCTGCACATAATCGAGAGCCAAATTGAGGCCGGCATACTCTAAGGATGCTTGGTCGGCAATCGTCTGGTCGGGGTCGCTCATGCGGTTAAGAGCCTCCGCAATACGGTCGTTGATGTCATCTTCAGTCAACGACATTGCTTTCTTCACAACTTCCATCGTGCGCTGTCCCTCTACGTCAAGCACTCCCTGCACCTCAACACCTCGTGCGTCAACCTTGCTGCCACGGATTGACAGGAGCTGACGCAGTGCGCCCTCGGCATTGCGGAGTTGATTATTGACCATGATGTCCATAATCTTCTGCACACTCTCCTCAACATCCTTGTGCCCCACAGAACTCTTTACCAACGACATAAGCCGCTGAACTTCCCCAGAGGTCATCCCGCTCAGATATCCGTTCTGCATCAGTATCCGCGCAAGGTCAGCCACTCGTTTCACAGTAGTTTGGTCATAGCGTTTCTGTGCTGACATCGCTTTGCGCAGGTCGTTGAGATTCCCCCCTATAGCTCGCATTGCATCGTTGCGCAGGGTGAGGTCGCCGCTCTGATTGTTGCTCAGACGGATTGCAGCATTAGTTATACGCTCCTGTAATCCCACGCTCTGGTCTTTCCAGAGGTTGCCGGTCTCACCATTCTGATCTCGAAACCGGAAATCAAACTTTTCTTCATCCTCAATCGTTAGAGTATCAATAATTTTTGGTATCTTTGCACCATCTGAAAGGGTTGCCCCATCCGTTACGGACGTAAGGTGCTCGGACTTCATTAAGGACAGAGCACGTTGGGATACGCCCTTTCTTGTTTTATAAAATGTCTTCGCTGTCAGATTCCCTTTCCTATCCCCATATATCTCAAGCAGGTTATATGATCCCTCTTTTGCAGGTGCAAGGAAATAGAAAAGTTTCCGTTTGAGACCGTCAGGCTCGATGCCGAATATAATCCGCTCCGGATTGGATACTACATCGGACATAGCTCGTATATCTTCGATGGTCAACGGCACATTGTTCCCTCTGTCCTTCTCGTTGTTCCCGAAATGGTCACGATACATGTGTACCAGATCCGATGGATTGAGTACGAACGCGACCCGCTCTTTCATTGTGATTCCAGACATTTTCTCGAGATAGTCGCGTCCTGCCTCTGTCAGTATGCCTATCTCCACAGGCTTTCCTTTCAGATTTCCTGAGACTGCAGCATTAAACAATTCCTCTATTTTGTCAGCGGTAGTTTTCTTTGACCTCGTAACTATGACTTCTGTCTTATTCAGGCCCAACTCCTCACGCTTGACGGCATCGCGGGCCATATCCACATAGTCCATGCCGGATGGCTCATTGGGTGTCGAGCCTCTCGACCGGAGTTTCTCATGACTGCGCCAAAGCATATAGCGCAGCTCGTTGTCGCCGAGTCTTACCCATTTCGGGAGTTTCAGAGAGCCGAGGAATTTGTTGATGGCCTCCAACACTTTGGCTTTGAGTTTCGCCCAAATACCTCTCTCGGCTTTGGTGAAGTCCTCAAAACCTTTCTCTGCCATGCGGCCAAACAACTCATCTACCGCCACGCGCCTGTGATGCTCGTAGCCTTTCTCCGGCTCGCGCTCAAAACGCCTTGTGGTCTCGCGGTCCACTTCCTCCTTCAATTCATCTTTGAGGTGGTCGTAAACCTCATCGCAGAAGGCATCGTAGTTTTCATCGCCAAGGATTTCACGCAGTCCTTTGTGGGCCACTACCTCATGGAATACGGTTTCGGCAACGTCCTCGACATTGGCGTTGTTGGGGAGTACGACTACAACCTTGCCTGTGGCGGGGTCATAGAAACCGTTGCTCCTGCGCATACGCGCCTGTCGCTCGGCATTGTCGCTCGTCAGTTCTTTCGGGTCAGTAACTAACTGTATCGGTGTGTTGAACTTCTTGGCCAACTTCTCGGCATGGCTGCTTTTGGCCTCCGGCGAGGTCTGCGCCATTTCCTGCTGATGGGCGTTGATACGCTCATGCCCACGGAAATGGATATCGCCCTCCCGCGAAACCATAGAACCAGATCCCTGACGGAATAATTCGCTTTTCTCGCTCTCTTCCAGCAATTTCTTGCCGGGGTCGTAGGATTTCTCAACTCCTTTCAGTAAATTTGCAATCCTATGTGGTACCCCCGAGTCCTTCGGGCTGACCGTAGGCTCCACGTTAGAGCTGTTGGAAGTCATTGCCAAAGGTTCGCCGCTGTTGTTTATAACACCGTCGGAAGGCGCTTCCAATAGCTCTATTTGTGTTATTTCATAACTATGAGCCAATGGCGAACGGTTCTTATCGCGATATTCCCTCATCGTAGTTTTTACCCGGTAGATTGTGCCATCTACATTTGCAGCACCGTAAAAACGGTGTATCAACGTCTCGGGATTCGTGATATTTTCGGCATTCCTGATTCCGTTTTGCTTATCATAGTCAGGATGCACTTCAGCCTCGATGCTCTCTTTGATGATTTCAGGCAGTTTCTTTAGGGCCGCAAGATGGACGCCGATATTTGCACTCTTGCCAGTGGCCGAGCGCGAAACATACTTTTCTACTGCATCACCAGAGATGGTGTACCCAAACTCGTCGCCCCGGCTGTCCAATGCGGTATGCGTCCCCACGATATTCTCTTTAGCCCATTTCTCAGCCGCCTGCAATGCCTCCTTGCCGTTGCCGGCAAAGTCGTGTCGCGGCACCTCCACCACGCGCACCACCTTCTCGTTCAGCCCTGGCATGACGATGCCTCGCTCGGCCACGGCACGGTCGCGCAACGCATCGAATGCTTCACGCCCGCGGGCCATAGCCGCATGCAACCGCAATCCCCGCTCCATCGCCCCCCGGCTTATAATCGCGCTCCGCGGATTCTTCCCCTCAGCCAGGTCCCGCAGAGTCATCCGGTTGAAATTTTCCACCGTCAGATTCCGCAGGTCGCGCTTACTCCATTTATCCAAAGTCTTTTTCAGAGACTTGAACATATCCGACAGCCAGCGCTTCAATTCCTCCACAAAAGATACAGCCCGCGCAATCTCGAAAACTCCCTCTTTCTTCGCCCTGACTATCATCTCCTCCATCAGCTTCGCGCCGTCACTTCCCGTCAGGCGTGCGTGCACTTCGCTCGCTACGGCATCTTCGTCAAGGCGAATATCAGCATAGTTCGGATCGCTCAGCACCTCATTCCACAGCGGCGTCTGTTTCATCAACTCCACGCCGCGGGCCCATAGCTCCGGATTCTCCCGACGCACCATCTCATCCCACAGGTGAGTGTACTCGTGCACCGGCGTCTCGGGACTCATCACATCCCGATTCAGATATACTTCGCCCCCGGCAACCCATCCGTAGACCGTGCCGTCGCCCCCCTTTAAGAACCGCACATGTCCGGTTATCCTCATGTCGTCTTCCTTAAAAACAACATAATTCTTCTTGCCATCGGCACGCCCGCCATTGTTTCGGTCGGCAGCATATTTAATGCCCGTCAGACCGGCTCTCGACAGCAGGCCGCTCGCCGCTTTGTCGCTGCCGAGCGATCGGACCAGAGCGCCGTACAGCTGAAAGCCTGCAGCGTTTTCACCCATCTTGGCGAAATACCCGCCTGCTGCCATCTCGTCGCCATAAAAGCTGATGGACACCCCCTCCGCATCAGCCTGTAATACTATCTTATCTCTGACGCTGTCCGTAACGCCGCCGTCCCAGTCAAGATAATTGTCTCCGGTATCGTCCGGTATTCTCACAGTGTAAAGATGCCTTTTCTGTGCCAACTGTGCCTCCAGGTCTTTAAGTTCCTTCTGATAGTCATCTATCTGGCGGCGCTTGTTGGCGATGAGCGAAGCATGGTTTTCCGGCTTCATCGATTGTTCCTGCAATTCGATCAACCCACCATAGAACTCCCGGTCCTTTTCATTACCTTCCTTTTCAGCGGCCCTATATTCACGCTGAAGCTCTCTCAGATGCCTGCCCGCATTACGCGCGTATTTGTTATATTCTTCGTTTTTACTGAGCCACTGGCGCACCTGGCGGATATTACCCGCACACTTTTCAATTTTAGGTAACAATTCCTTGCCGCCGATTGCCGAAGCGTAGCTCTTGCCTATGCCCTTTACCTCGGTGACATAGCCGCCCCAGCCGAAAGCCTGTGCCCCCTCTCCGCTACCGACATACCCGAAATCAAATCTGTCGAATTCCGCCCCGGTTCCGTGATAAGTGCGTATATGGAACCGTACATCATTGCCATGATGCCCGATTACGGCGCCCAGAGAGCCATCGAGTGTGAAAGGTTTGTCAGCAAGAACATCATCAACACCATTGACAATCGCCGACACAACCTCCTTCGGGTGCATCTCAAACACCCGCAGAGGTATCACAGCTTCGGTAAACTCGATTTCACTGTCGGGCACATCATAACGTTTCCGTTCAATTACAATGCTCAGATTTCTGTCGGCAACATCACGCCCGAAATTATTCCCGTTGGCCCGATGATCCGACAGACGGATGGCCACAGCATCCCCTTTGTCGGTTCTCAAAATAGTGTAACGACTCCCTCCCCGGTTTCGCATCGACAGCAGGTTGCCCATGGACGACAGCGCTTTGTAAAGCGTTGAATAATCACCGTCAAAGTCACCATTTTTAAATTTCTTTATCTTGATTTTGGCACTTCGTGTATTATTATCTACCTTTACGTCCGATTTGCGAGAGTCAGTGGCACTTGAGGAAGAACCTCCACTGTGAGCCGCAAGCACACTCCCCGAGGGCTGTTTCTCATTAGCGCGATTCGGCAGCCCTGCGACGGGAGTATTTTTTTTCTCAAGCATCGCCAGCGCCTCCTGGTTCCCGATTTCGTGTACCTTAACCCCGGCACTCTCAAGCATCTCCTTCGTCGCCTGGTAAACAGCAGCATTTGCCTCGCCACTTCCACCTATGCTCATGCGGACGTCCCCGCCGCCGTCCGGCTGCGAGTTTAATTCCGCTTCATTATCTTTTTGTCTCGGCTCCGCAGCTTCAGTTGCGGTTAATCCTGCTTCGGCTCCTCCGCCGGCTTCTCTTCCGGAGTCTCCGGCTGTTCGGCCTCGTCCTGAAACTCGTCCTCGCTGCTCTCGGCGATTTCTCGAATCCAATTGTGGATGTAGGCCTGTTTCTTCTCTGGCTGCTCGTCTTTCGGCTTGGGCGCTGGCTGCGGAGTCTCCTCCTCGTCGAAGGAGTCCGGCCATTCCTCCATCATTTTCAGAATTTCCTTGTTGATTGGCGGGCTTAGAAGGCTCCAATGCTTTTTCATTGAATATCCGATTTATAAAGTTATTGAAAATATATTCTTTCAAGTCGCCATCAAGGGTCCGCTCCATAAACCCAATAGTATTGGGCGTCGAATACATCTTGTTGATGGTGAATGCTACGAAGTCTTCCAGAACCTCCTCCGGCGCATACTCCGCTCTGACGGCATCCAAAAGCCTTTTGAAATAGTTTCCGTGCTTGGAGTCGGCAAGAATTGTGTCCCGATACGCCTCGAACATCCGGTTCCTCTCCTGCGTGTCGCCTATGGCATCCGAAAGGGCGTGGAAATTCTCATGAGCAAGCGTCGAACCGACATTGCTGTCCTTGTGTCCTGCAAAGATATAAATTTTCTTATCTTCCCTGCAATAAACGGCCGGAACATCTTCCTCCGCCAAAGCTTCCATCATCTGCGCAACCGCCACGTCCGAAAGCCCCGACTCGCGTATGTCCGCCTCATCGGCCACTACGCGGATGGGTGCGCAATAATGCCCCTCGACATAGCGTTCTACCGCCTCGGCCCGCTCCGCCGACAGCTTCTCAGCTCCTTCAATCTCCAGCCTCGAGCTTTTTTGTCTCAGCTTCGCAGCTTCAGGTGCGCCACGCTCCACAATGACGACTGTTGCCTCTTTCCTGACGGTGGAATATTCGGCGAAGGGTTTGGTCTTGCGGTGGCTCGACTGCACCCACTTATTGAAATTCTCAATGTTTGTTTCGGAGATACGGAGGCCGGGGTGAGTGTTGGCCCACGTCTTATCATAGTTGGCGAGGTAAGCGGTCATGGCCTCATCCTTATCATTGAAGCCAAGCATCACCTTATGCTCATCGAAGGAGCCATCGGTATTAGTCTGGTCAACGACAAAGACCTTGCGGCCATTCCATTGGTCCATATCGGAGTGCAGGAACACGTCTATATGGTCGCCGTCAACACCCTCGGTCCCCTTAATGTAACCGTAGGTATTTGCCATGGTGTTGCTCCACTCCTTGCCGTCAGCATCAACACCTTTGCGCACACTGCCCGCAGGGTTCTCTATGGTAATGTCAAACTCACCGATAGTTACATGACCTTTCTTATAATTACCGGCCTCCGCCTGTGCAGGCGTCGGTGTGGTATTCACCTGTGCGGATGCAGCCTCGACTGCGGTCTGAATTGTCTGCTCACCCTTGCTATCAGCAGGTTGCGCAGAACTTTCTTCACCACGTCCTTGTTTATCTGATGCAGAGTTAGTAACTTTGCGGTCAGAAAAGACATTATTGGTTTGAGGCGCATCCGTGCCCTCGGTAACGGGGTCAGACTGATTCCCTCGTGACGAGAATAAGCCATCTGCTACGTCTGAGGCAGAAGAAACATCATCGGCGTGTTTCCAAACCAATTTACCTTTAATGAGGAGGTTCGTTAGTACGTTCCTCCTTTTTTCTTGATTTGATATTACTACCTCATGTCCATCTTTGCTTACGGTGACAGACGTAAAATAATAGTAGCGAGAGCCATCCGGCTTTATGAAAGTCTTGACGTAGACATACGATGACTTACGTTCTGTATATTCAGGCTCTTTTGCTTCACTATTATCCTCTATTATGATGTCGGGATTTTCAAGAGTGGGCTTCACCATGCCAAGTTTGCCATTGCGTCCTTGACGCATCAACTTGGTAAACTGATTTTCTCCCATCTTTACATCACCGATAGGAGTGCTTACAATGCCGCTTTCGCCAAACTCCGCATCCCAATTCTCAATCGTGAGTTCAATTTCGGGTGCAACTTCGGCTCGTTCCTCCATTTCGGCAATAATGCCGGATGCTTCCTCCTTACTTAACGACTCTTGCGAAGCCGCTGCTTCGCTGCTTCCACGAGTTTGTCGATTTCCGCTTCCTCGGCCATCTCCTGCAATTCCTCTTCCACGCTCGGACGGTTCTGTTCCTGTCGGATTTTGTTCTCCCCTTGCAGGTGGTTCATTGCCTCGGAGTTCCCCTCCTTGGCCGTCTTGATTACGGAGAGCCACATCAGCACCTCCATTTGCGACATTGTTGTTTCCATTCTTCGCCGGTTTATAATCTATGTTTAATACCTGTTTAATAACGTCCGCAAGCGGATATTCTGTTGTGTCGGCCTCCTCAAAGAGAGTAGCGGCCTTCTTGCCTTGCGCGAGGTCATACATCTGGTTGAAGTAGCTTGCGAGTGTCGATTGCGACATATCGTTGGCTTTATACATCGCGGCCAGATGCAATGCAAAGTTACTAAAATTATCGGCAGGCATGTACTGCTCAAACCTATCATCGAGTTGGATTGAGCGTTTGAAGCCCTCAACAACCCTCAGAACTTCCTCCATTTTCTTCGCGGCGGCAAAGGTGGGGTCGTTCATGAGTTGATTGAAGGCGGCAATGGATGCTTGGATTTCGGGGAGCATCTTACCTGCAAAGGGCGAGCCCATATCGCGGAATGCCGTAGAGAGGATTGCACGTTGAGCCTTGGCCGGAAGTGCATCAAACATTTCCTCCAACTGCTGTGAGCCTCCTTTGAACACTGCTTGATACAGGACTTTCTGCAAGTCGTTCTTGGCCTCGGCGGTGAGATTGCCTTTGCTGTCGAATGCTGACTGATACTGCGTGTTGGTGATAGCACCTTTCTGTGCCATCCATTTCAGTACCTCGGTGCCGTTGCGGTCCACAAGCTGACCGAATGAGGCCTCCTCATCGCCGCTACGGAGTAACTGCGAGGCAAAGGTGCGCATATCCTCTCCAAGTTTCTGCGCTACATTCTTAGGCTTGATACGCTCAACGCCGCCGCTCTCGGTGTCCTGTGCGGTCATTTGACCCAGACGGATAGCCTCTGCATCGTCCACGTCAAGCATATTGACAAGGACAGGCTGCTGCATGGCGTTGACCGCTTCGGGGTCAAGGCCGAACTGCTCTGCATTGTCGATGAGGTATTGTTTGTAGGTCTGCTGCTGTTCGGGCAGTTTATTCTCCCACAGGTAGCGGAGAGCATCAGAGCGGTTGTTGCCTTGTATCACCTCACCGCGAGTATTGACGGTCGGTGCGCCTGTGTAGGCGGTTGCACTGCCTGTGATTTCCTGCGGTCGGATTCCTTCTGCCATTTCCTTGGCGGCATACATAGATACGGCCTCTGCTCGGTTCTTGGGCTGGGCCTCCTCAATAAAGAACATGGGGTTGCGCAGTCCCTGTATGTGCGAGGGCTGTAACTGCGATGCCTCAATGACGGCCACATGACCTTTGGGGAGGTCTTTCTGTGAAAACTTGACCTCTACCTCATTGCCGACAACACCCCGCACAGGTTCCTGTCGGGTGAACATCTGACCACTAAAACGACGCACACCGCGCTTGCGGGCATTTTCGGGTGTGTCAAGGTGCCACTCTGGAATACCCTCCAATGCCTCACGCTCCTGTCGTGCGGCCTCCTCGCGGGCTGCTCGCTCCGCTTTCTCGGCCTCGGCTCGTTCTGCGGCTCTCTGTCGGGACTCTGCCTCCTGCTGTGAGCGGATTGCATCCTGTCGGCGTTGTTCGACATTCGCCATCTGCTGCCACAGGTTGTATTCCTGCTCGGCCTGTACGAGTTCTGCGGAGATTGCCTTCTTAGATGCAAGTATTTCGGTCGGGGTCTTACCCTTCGGTTTCTGCTTTTGGGCTTTCTCATACGCCTTGCGCTTCTCCTCAGCCATAGTGTCGGCAATCTCTTTGGCGGTGGCTGCATCACCATCGGCAAACTCCACAAGGGCATCCCAACCATGTTCCGGGTCCTCGGCCTGTTCAAAGATAGGCTCACCCTTCTCGTTCTTCGGCAACCGTTCCAGCGCCGTCGGCCCTGCCGAAGCCTCCTCCGGTGTTTCTGTCGGAGCGACTGCCGATACTTCGCCCTGCACCTCATCAGCTACATCCGTCACATCAGAAACATCCGATTCGTCCTTCTCATCAGTTTTTGTCCCTGGTGCCGTCGGCTTGCCGGCGGTTGCCTCCCCCTCGACTTCGTCCGGCACATACTCGGAGAGAATGTTGTCGAGCTCGTGGTCAGATGCGTAGTGAAGATGTTGCAGGTCGCCCTCTACATAATACTCATGGTTGCCGTTCTCATCTACAAACCCGGTGAGGACGCCGCGAGTTTCCGTGCCATCAGAGTTGCGTATCTTAATTTGGCCGGAGGTGTATTGGGATTGTGGTTGCACTTCTCCTGCGGGGTCCTCGGCCTCGGTGGGCATGGGTTCGGCCTCATCTGTGGCGGTGGGCGCATACTCCTCATAAGTAAGAATGGCCTCAGGTGAAACCATCTCAACCTTACCTGTGGCAAGGTCACGAATGACAATAGAGTCATCGCTGCGCTCGTTGTCAATCATCGTGCCATCCTCCATCATCACTACGCGGCCACTCAGTACCTCAACAGGTCGGTCTTGGTATTTCATAACCGCACGGCCTATGGGAGCCTGTTCGCCTCCGGGCTGATGAGGGTCGTAATCCGGGGTCGGGTCTGTGGAGCTGTCGAAACGCGGGTCAATCGGCTCACCCTCGGCGGGTCCTTGTGGGGCGGCGGGTTCATCATCCGTCAGAAGTTTCTGATTGGTGATGTCCTCGGCCTCGGCATCCTCAACAGGATTGTGTTCCTTGACCTTTTCGGGGATGAGTTCAGCAATATATTCGTCTATGGCCGTCTGCTCTTGGAGTGTGCGGCGGTTAGCCTCCTTGCGGATTGCGCCGTCAATGTCAACGCCGTATTTCGCGTTGATGCGGCCACGGATTTCATCGGTGGCCCCTGTCTCCTCAAACTTGCCCATAGCGTCCGTGACCTTGCGGAGAATGTTCTGCTGCACCTCGTCAAACTGCTTGTCGCCGCCACGGAGGTGGTTGCGCCGTGCTTCCTCGCAGGTGCGGTAAACCTCGACCATGTCCCAACCGTTTTCCTCTGCCACGGTGCGGCAAGCCTCCTGTAAGCGGTTCTCAAAGTCGGCGGTCTGCTGATAACGCTCGCCGATTTCGATGCTGTTCAGTTCGGTCTGTCGCTTGATGCGCTCCAATTCAAGGTCTGCGGCCTTGCGGCTCTTGAACGAGCGGGAAGTGATAACACCATTGGCACCCTGCGACTCCACGATGAAACCGCCATCGCCATCTTCGATAAGCTCACCTCTCATCACGGTTGACATCGGGAGCCTATGGCCTGTGGCAAAGTAGTACATCTTTGCTCTTGCGGCCTCGCTGACGCGCGGGTCTGTCACCATGTCTGTAAGGCGGCTGACGATTTCCGGGGCGTTCTGGGTTATCAGACTGCCCTCGGCAGGGTCGCCTGTGCGCTCTGAACTTTCAACGAGGTCGCGCAGGTCGTAGCCATAGCGTTTGAGTTCTGCCTTCTCGTCCTCGGTCAGAGCCATACCGCCATCGGAAGGGGCGTCCATGCGCTGACGCAGACGGCTCTCAAAGTCGAGGCGGTTCTTCTGGCCGTTGGTCGGACTGTCGAATGATGCTTTGAGGTCGCCGAGGACACCGCCGGCACTCTTGAGCATGTGCTTGGCCTTGAAACCTACCATCATGGCCATGTTGTCATTCCACACGTCCATTGCATCGCGCTCGCCCTCTATCCATTCGGGAACGGAGAAGATTGTACCCTCGGCAACGGTCGCGCCGGTGTAAAGACCTGCGCGTGTCATGACCTTACCCGCAGTGCTTGAGACACCGGGCATCGCCTTTCCAAAAAGTTCACCACCTCTGACAAGTTTGTCGGACACATTGCCCGACACAGGACCGAGCCAACCGACAGCACCGCCCATCATGAGGCCGTGGAGTACCTGGCCTCCAACAGCTCCGGCTGAATAGCCCTCGTTGACATACCGGCCCTCACGGAGAAGATTGCCGTTTTCATCCATAGTTGCGACCTTACCACCGTGGGCGAATTGGTTCTCCATTTCCTTGACACCCTCGAATGTGCCGAAGTTGGCAGAACCTCCGGCGATACCACCGACAATGCGGCCTGTCATGGATGTGGCGAACTGACGTGTGGCGGCTTGGGTGACGGCTGCGGATGCACCTCTACCTGCCAACCAACGACCGCCGGCCCACATAGCGCCTCTTGTGGCTGCGCTGCCCACACCTGCCGACAACCATGTCGTAGGGTCGAGGGCGAAACCTGCTACCATGCCGGTAACATCAAGTATCTTGTGGCCGTCCTGTCGGTATTGTTCGTTGGCGGCTTCGTATGCCGCCATATCGCCGGTCTTGCCGTCCGCACTTGATACGGCCAGACCCTTGTTGACGTTCATTAGGACATTCATGTCGCCAATCTTGCGCATGAGATATTCCAGATTACCCTTCGGCATATTCTTCTCAACCGCGAGATTGTAAAGGCGCAGGTCGGACTGCTGACGGGCAAACTGCTTGGCTTGGTTGTATAGCACAAGTTCATCAGCACCGGGATTGCGGTAGCGGAGCATCTGGTAGCAATCGTCAATGAGGGCCTTCTGTCCGTCCTCGCCCAGATTGTCCCACGACTCGTTCATGAGGCGGTCGAGGTCAAAGTTGGTGAAGTGGGCTACCTTGCTGCGGTGGCTGTTCTCGCCTGCGTTCATGATGTGGTTCTCACGACCACCGAGGAAAGCGGCGTTAGACAGGGCATCGCCTCTGTCATGGTAAATATCCTCCGCTATGCGGTTGCGGTCAATGCCCTGTCGCTTCTCGGCGGCTGACCACGCCTGTTCAGCGGCGGTCTCGCCCTCGGCGGGGTTGTGACGCTGCCATAGGCCGGAGAGTCGAGCATCGAACTCACGCTGTAAACGCTGTTCTTTTGACCTCCTTCCTGCCTCGGTGTTATTCTCCCACCACTGATGATGGGCAGAGTTGCGGCGGCTCTGCTCCATGCGCGAACCTACACGCTCACCCTGCTGTGTATAGTAGTGAGTCCCCATTTGGCCAGTCTGAGGATTAAACTCACGCTCGCCCATGAAGGCACCGGGGCGATTGCCCTTGTCTATGCCCTCCATGCGCTGATGAAAATCCTCTCCCTGCTTCTTCAGTCGGGCGTTGGCTTCATCCATCTGCATTTGGAATGCTCGATGCTGCATCGGTGACGGTTCCCAACCTTCGGGCTTAGCGGGCTGTGCGATGGGTTGGACATCCTGCTGAACACTCAGTAGTTGTGGGGTGGTGTCTGTTAGAGGCTTTACCGTTGTGGAGGTTACTCGTTCCTGCGACTGTGCCGGTGTCTGTGTCGCCGGTTTCACCGGAGTGGGGGAGTCCGTCGCTACCACTCCTATATCTTTTGAAAATGTGTCGAAGTCCGGTAGTAAATACGCCGCCTGCATGTTCGTATAGAAACGCTGGCGTTTCACTTCATCTTTCATATCCCTTTCAAACGTATCAAAGTCCGGAAGCGAAAAATGCTTGAGTCCGTTCTGGTATAGTTTGCGTAGATTGTCGTTCGATGTGGCCATATGCTGAGTATGGAGTTGCCTTGTTAATATCCTTTTGGTTTATTCCCCTTTTCTATCCCTGCTACCTGCCTGATGGCACTTTGGGTATCAACCGAAGTCTGCACATTCGCCCCGATAGCGACGAGCATATCGTCGGTCGACGGCTGTTTATAGCCAACCACATAGCCATTCTGTACTATGGGATTACTCTTCTCGACCTTCTTGCGTACATCCTCCGGAAGTGTACTGTAAATCCTTGACACCGTCTGGGCATTCAGTCTTTCAATCGGAAGTGTCACATTGCCGTTGCCAGAACCGAGGTTAAATGTCATTTGGGTGCCACGGTTACCCTGTGCCACACGTTGTCCTTCCACGGCCAGCTGCGCCTTGAACTCTCGGTCTCGTCGCTCACCATCCTCCTTGTGCCAGTCCCCGGCGCGGTCGAAAGTCTGCTGCCACTGGTCTCGGGCCTCGGCGTTTGCCTTGTCTCTTGCCTCTGTATCCTCCTTGCGGTCGGCTCGACCGGCATTGAAAGCACGGTCCTGACGCAACAGATTCTGTTCCGCCATCCACGCCCGGAAACCCTGCTCCCTGCCACTGTCTTTAAGTTTGGCTAACGTCAACGCATAGTTGAACCACCTGTCCTCATCTGCCTCGCGCTCGGCTTTCTCCCGGTCAAACCGCGCCTTGGCTTTTGCCGACATACCCTCTCTGGCATCATACATATTGGGAGCGTAATGGTGAGTATAATAGAGGTTGGCCACAGCCTGCGCTGCGTCAGCAACGCCACTTATTATACCCTCGGCGCGGTGTCGCCTACGCAATTTTTTAAGTTCCTCCTCACTCAGGGGCCGATACTTCGACATCCGCTCTTCAATCTGCGGTATAAGTTCATCATAGCTGCTTGCACTATATGTTGCCGGAACTGTCGAAGAGATGGCACCGGATGTAGCGCTTCTGGTTGTCGTCGAAGTCATGTTTCCTGCCGGTTCTATGGGCGCAGTTTTATTTTCCGCACCTGCGGTTTGAGAACCATTCACCGGCGGCATCTGCTTTGGCGATATCTGAGCTTGACCGCCCAACAAAGTCGAACGGGTCTCGATTATAGGTTTATTCGGATCTCCCATTGTACTTTGCTTTAGAAAAGATCTGCCATCGAAGCGCCGACGTGGGCCAACCCCTGAACGGCCTGCGCCGTGTTCTGCGCTTTTGCAATCTCCATGTTGTTTCGCTCATCTTCAAGTCCCTGCTTGGCACTCAAATATTGAGCTTCAACACCATCTTTGCGGCGTTCTCCGTTAGCTGCTATCTGCGATGTGGCCTCTGCCATGGCCTCGTTATTGGCCGCCTTCGTCGCAGCTACGCTCTCCTCGGTTCCTCCCATCACAGCCTGGGCTCCGGCAGCCGCCTGGTTGCGCTCCCGAATCCGCTCATTCATCGCTGTTAGAACCCTCTGCGCATCCGCACGCTGAGTAGCATCCTCGTTGTATCTGCGATTATACCAATCCTCGTTCTCTTTTATACGATTATCCAGATTCTGCTTAGCCTTTTTCATTGCCTTCGAGGCGCTTACACCGCCGAAAATACTTCCTCCGACTGCAAGCGCACCGCCTATCGCACTGCCAAGTATGCCCATGGTTTATTCTCTGATTAAAAAGTTATACACTGCCTGCAAAGATAAATCCATATCTTTGCTCCATATCTTTAACTTTTTAGTCACATGGCACAAGGATTCAAAACTGGAGGCCGACAAAAAGGCACACCCAACAAACCCAACCCGCTCAAAGAGCGACTACGCGCTCACTCGACTGCGTATTTTGAGCCGAAGCCACAGATAAACATGGACGGCTCCCCTCGCAAAATAGAGTTCCGCGACAAAGAAGGATTAGTGTATAACGAGGTCGTTCTGGCTGACGCGGACGGCAATCCACTCGTCATTTCCGATTTCGACATTGATATGATGATGATGGAGCCGAAGGACCGCGCAACGATACAGGAGAAGCTGCTGCGCTACCACACGCCGCAGATGCAATCCGTATCGGCTGAGGTCTCGTTGGCCGGTGAAATCACCACCACGATAGAGCAGCGTCTTAAAGACCTCGCCGCTGACAACGACAACTAACCGCTGCCGTCTATTTTTCTCTACTTTTAGAACCATGCCGGGCCTCGCAGCTCGGCATTTTCATTCCCGAAATTATTTCCCCAATAATCCCTATTATTTCCCCAATAAAGATTATTCTTTCCGAACTTTGCGGCATTTCTTCCCCAACAACTCTTATTTCTTCCGAAGTTATTCCCATTCTTTCCGAAATAATCCCTATTTCTTCCGAAATTAATGGCATAAATTCCCTTTTTGATTTTTTATTGCGCAACATGTGAAAATACGGCGATTTCAGAGGTCTGAAAAGAGGCTGATTTTAGGGTGTTTTTGGCCGTTTTTCGGTCAAAATTCCTTACCCATTTATGGCTATTCTTTCCGAATTTATTCTTATTTCTTCCGAAGTTAAGCACATTCTTTCGGAAGTTATTGCCATTTCTTTCCCAAAGTTCGGAATTTAAGGGCATTGTTTCCGAAACCTTTCTTTTGATAAAAAAGAAATAAAAGAAAAATAAAAAGAAAGTATATTAATCTCGAAACGCGCGTACATACACACGCGCGAGGAATTTTTCTTTTTGAGGCTTCGCCATTCTTGTATAGGGCGAGGTTGAGAAAAAGAAAAAGTTGCGCGAAAAAGAAAAAGAGCCATGCCGGAGCATGACCCTTTAACCATTTTCGCGGAGCTGGGCAAAAGGTCATTTGAAGCCTTTGCCCTTCTGGTGTTCGTAAACATAGACCTTGCCGTTGTCGCAGTTGACAATCTTGAACTGCACCATCGAGCGGTCGGGTATGTCGGCAGGGAATTTCGCAACCAACGCCTGTGTCACCTCCTCGATGTTACCATAGCCGATGTCCTCAAAGTTGGCAAGACACTTGCCTTGGAAAAATGCCGCCGCACGGATGAGCATCTTTGGCGAAAGACGGAACAGTCCTTCTTCCTCCGGCTTCTCCTGTGCCACGCGCCGCGAGGTTGCATCGCTGAAGAAGATAAAATCAATCACCTTCTCGTTCAGCTCCCATGCAGGTGTGAAGTCCGGGCTTACATAGCCACGGGTGACTGTGTAGCCATGAGAGTGGTTCATCGCAAAACCAACCTCAGCGAGTGTGGCCCCGCAGTCATTCTGCGCCGTGGTCGCCCATGTATGCCGGAACGTATAGACGCAGTAGCGTTTCTTCGGGTCGGTCATACCCATATCCTCACAGATTTTCTTGATGCCTGTGTTGACATTGGCGCAGAAACTGTCCGAGGTCGAGAAGCGGTCGCAGAAACGGAACAGGCGGTCGGTGTGGTCGCCGGCCCTGTACTTGTCGAACAATGGCTTTATCACCTCCGGCACCCTCATTTCGATGTAAGCGTCATCGCGGCGGCTCTTGGTGGTCTTGGCCCGCTTGTAGTGGATGATGCCTCCGTGGTAGTCCTCCTTGCGCAAGTTGAAAATGTCAACCGTGTTCATGCCGGCCAGACATAGTGACATCATCGCAACATCACGGCCCAACTCCGGCAGCGGGTCTGCCATCTTGCTTTTTGGTAACGGGGCCGCAAAGAATGCCCGGCAAGCCTCGGCGGTGATTGCCTTCTTGTTGGGGAGGTCGGCGGCAGGTATCTTGACCTTTCCCCACGGATTGGCCTTTATGCGGATGATGCCGTTGTCGTAGTCGTTCAGCTCGTCAATGGCCGTACGGAATATCTGACGGATGCACACAGGATACATCTCCTTCGCCCTCGCCGTCCCGCTCAACGTGGCCAACCACTTGTTGACGTTCACGGACGTGAGCTGCGCAAACTTGATTTGGTTTGTCCCCATGTATCGCTCCATGTGTTGCAGGGCGAGCTTGTAATTCTTCGCGCTGCGCTCCTGTCCGCTGTCGATGAGTTTGTCGATATGCTTGCGGGCATAGTCCGAGAAGGAGATAACCTCATCGGGCGTTGTCAGAAATTCCACCACTTGTGCGCCGGTCCACTGCGATATGTCATGCCGGTTCAGTCGTTCTTGGTACTCCAGAATTTTCTGGGTGCAGAACTGCAACACAAATGCGTCTGCAATCTCGCCCTTGCGGGTCAGCTCACGTTTGGTGAGCATCTTGTCGGTCTTGATGAATAGCGTCTGACGCCGATGCGTGACACGGATATAGACCGAGTAAAATCCGTCCGCTCTGGGCCGTCTGACGACAGCCTTGAATGTAGCCATAGCAAAATTATATGTTATTGTTTGTTTATCATTGTTTTACAAGTGGACAACACGCGGACAACAACCCTTTGAAAACGGTGCTGATTTTGGACAACAATTCCGTTCATTAGTACAAACTATCGTGTTCAAATGCACATACCGTCTTAAAACACCTTAGGCGATAAGCCTCTGTATCAGAGGTCTTACCGCCTAAGTAACTTATAATAAGGGGTTATCTCTTAATCTTCGATGGCAGCCTGCGCCGCAGCGACGCGGGCGATGGGCACACGGAAGGGGGAGCAGCTTACGTAGTTCATGCCGAGTTTGGCGCAGAACTTCACAGACGAAGGTTCACCGCCATGCTCGCCGCAGATACCTACCTTGAGGTCGGGACGGGTGGAACGGCCTTTCTTCACGCCCATTTCCACGAGCTGGCCTACGCCTTCCTGGTCGAGAACTTCGAAGGGATCGGTCTTGATAATGCCGTGTTCCTTATAGAATTTGAGGAACTTGGGTGCATCGTCGCGCGAGAAGCCGAATGTCATCTGAGTGAGGTCGTTCGTACCGAACGAGAAGAATTCTGCAACCTCGGCAATCTGGTTGGCTACGAGGGCTGCACGCGGAACCTCAATCATAGTACCTACGAGGTAGGGGAGAGACTGGCCTTTTTCCTCGAATACCTTGGCAGCAGTAGTGTTGATGATGTCGGCCTGGTTCTGGATTTCCTTAAGCGAACCTACCAGAGGAATCATGATTTCGGGCTTGACATCGATGCCGCGTGCCTTGACTGCAAGTGCAGCCTCGATGATGGCACGTGTCTGCATTTCGGTAATCTCCGGATAGGTGATGCCAAGACGGCATCCACGGTGACCGAGCATGGGGTTGAATTCCTCAAGTGCGTCAACCTTCGCCTTTACCTCAGCGAGGGTGATACCCATTTCGTCGGCCAGTTCCTTCTGAGTTGCGGTCTGATGAGGCACGAACTCGTGCAGAGGGGGATCGAGCAGACGGATTGTAACACCGAAGCCGTCCATTGCCTCGAAAATACCCTCGAAGTCCCCACGCTGCATGGGAAGGAGTTTAGCAAGAGCTGCCTTACGGCCTTCAACGTCGGAGGCAAGAATCATCTCACGTACCGACTTGATGCGGTCGCCTTCAAAGAACATGTGCTCTGTGCGGCAGAGGCCGATACCCTGGGCACCGAATGCGCGGGCCTGCCTGGCGTCGCGGGGGGAGTCGGCATTGGTGCGGACGAGAGTCTTTGTGTATTTAGCAGCAAGATTCATGATTGCACCGAAATCGCCGTCGAGTTCGGGTTCAACCGAAGGAACCTGACCGTCGTAAACGTCGCCGGTGGAGCCGTTGAGCGAAATCCAGTCGCCTTCCTTATATGTCTTGCCACCCATTTCTACGGTACGGGCTTCGTAGTCGACCTTGATTTCGCCGGCGCCGGATACGCAGCACTTACCCATACCGCGGGCAACAACAGCTGCATGGCTGGTCATACCGCCACGCATGGTAAGAATACCCTGTGCAACGGCCATACCGCGGAGGTCCTCAGGAGAGGTCTCGATACGAACAAGAACGACTTTCTTTTTCTTCTCTGCCCAAAGTTCGGCATCGTCGGCGAAGAATACAATCTGACCGGTAGCTGCACCCGGCGAAGCGGGAAGGCCTTTCGCTACAACAAGCGCACGCTTGAGAGCAGCCTTGTCGAATACGGGGTGGAGAAGTTCGTCGAGTTTCTGAGGCTCCATGCGGAGAAGGGCTGTCTTCTCGTCAATTTCGCCGGCACGGAGGAGATCCATGGCTATTTTAACCATAGCAGCGCCGGTGCGCTTGCCGTTACGGGTCTGGAGCATCCAGAGCTTGCCGTCCTGGATAGTGAACTCCATATCCTGCATATCTTTATAATGGTCTTCGAGCTTGTGGGCGATATTGATGAGTTCTGCGGCGCACACAGGCATCGATTCTTCAAGCGAAGGATATTTCGCAGCGCGCTCTTCTTCGCTGATACCCTGAAGAGCAGCCCAGCGGCGCGAGCCCTCTACGGTAATCTGCTGAGGTGTGCGGATACCGGCCACAACATCCTCGCCCTGCGCATTAATCAGGTATTCGCCGTTGAATATATTTTCGCCGGTGGCAGCGTCGCGCGAGAAGGCAACGCCGGTAGCGGAATTATTGCCCATATTGCCATATACCATGGCCTGAACGTTAACGGCCGTTCCCCATTCTTCGGGAATCTGGTTCATACGGCGATAAAGGATGGCACGTTCGTTCATCCAGCTGTCAAACACGGCGCAGATACCGCCCCAGAGCTGATCCCATGCACTTTCCGGGAAATCCTTGCCGGTATGCTCCTTAACGGCGCTCTTGAAGAGCGTAACGAGAGTCTTGAGGTCGTCGACTGTAAGGTCGAGGTCGCTTTTCACACCCTTTTCTTCCTTCACCTTGTCTATAATGGCTTCGAAGGGGTCGATTTCAGTCTTTGATTTCGGTTTCATTCCGAGCACCACGTCGCCGTACATCTGAACGAAACGGCGGTAGCTATCCCAGGCGAAGCGGGGATTTCCGCTTTTCTCGGCGAGAGCATTCACGGTAGCATCGTTCATACCGAGGTTAAGCACAGTATCCATCATACCGGGCATGGAAGCGCGTGCTCCGGAGCGTACGGAAACGAGGAGGGGATTCTGAGGGTCGTCAAACTTTTTGCCGGTGAGAGTCTCTACGTGAGCGATTGCTTTCTCTACATCGGACTTGATATCCTTGACCACTTCGTCGCGACCATACTGGGTATATTCGGTGCAGACATCGGTCGTGATAGTGAATCCGGGAGGAACCGGCATTCCCAACTTGTTCATTTCAGCGAGGTTGGCACCTTTGCCACCGAGGAGGTTACGCATCGAGGCATCGCCTTCGGCCTTACCATCGCCAAATGTATAGATCTTTTTCATTTGGGTTTTGAAAGTTTTAAGATTAGATTATTTAATATTGTTCATTTTGTCATTGCAATATGCCGGGAAAATAGGCTTGCATTCAAAGCTTCGGCAGCAGGCTGACAGGCCCGAACCCGATACAGGAAGGCATGCACACATTCTGGCATTATTTGCAAAGATACGACTTTGCCATGAAATTTGCCGTAAAGAGAATGAAAAAATAGTCAAGACTTCGCTAAAATTCCCATTTGAAGCAAATAATGAGGCTATTTTATCCTATAATCCTTAAATTTGCACACGTAAAACCGGTGTCGGCTGCTGAGATTTACCAGTACAATTGGTAGACTTCCCGGCACCCCCTTTCAAAGTACATCAGGAATACAATGTCACGCAAAAAGAAAGAATTGCCATTACTTGAGAATATAGAAATAACCGGTGTGGCCGCCGAGGGCAATGCTATCGCAAGGGTCAACGATATGGTTTTGTTCATACCCTACGGAGCTCCGGGCGACGTGGCCGACATAAAAATTGACCGCAAGAAACGCTCGTATGCCGAAGGACATATCGAACGACTCACGAAGCCATCCGAACTCCGCACGGAACCACAGTGCAAGCATTTCGGCACATGCGGTGGCTGCCGATGGCAGCATCTTCCGTATGAGTATCAGCTCAAAGCCAAACAGCAGCAGGTAGTCGACGCTCTGACGCGCATAGCCAAAGTAGCGCTTCCCGAAATATCGCCCATTATCGGTTCAGAACGTATTTGGGAATACCGCAACAAAATGGAATATACATTCTCCAACAAGCGGTGGATTACCTGGGAACAGCTCCGAAGCGGAGAGGACGTGGGCGACCGTTCGGGAGCAGGCTTCCATATCCCGGGTGCATTCGACAAAGTGCTCGATATTGAGGAATGCCACCTGCAGCACCATATCGCAGACCGAATCCGGCTGCACCTTAAGCACTACGGCATCGCCAACGGGCTGCCATTCTACGACCTGAGAGCTCAGCAGGGTTTTCTCCGTACGTTGATGATCCGCACGCTGACCACCGGCGAACTGATGGTAGTCGTTGTGTTCGGCGAAGATAATCCCGAAAAAATCCAGGCGACGCTCGACGACCTCCGCCAGGCCTTCCCGGAAATCACATCACTGCTCTACGTAGTCAACACTAAAGTCAATGATACAATCGGCGATCTTGAGGTGCACTGCCATTCCGGACAGCCGTGGGTTGAAGAAGAAATGGAAGGACTGCGGTTCCGTATCGGGCCGAAATCGTTTTATCAGACCAACTCTCGTCAGGCCTACGAACTCTATAGTATTGCCCGCAACTTCGCCGGTCTGACAGGAAACGAACTGGTCTACGACCTCTACACTGGCACCGGTACCATAGCCAATTTCGTGGCACGCGATGCCGCGAAAGTAATAGGGATAGAATATGTGGAAGATGCCATCCGCGACGCCCGCATCAATTCAGAAGCCAACGGGATACACAACACCGAATTCTTTGCCGGCGATATGAAGGACGTCCTTACGGATGAATTTATCGCTGAACACGGGCGTCCGGAAGTGATGATTGTCGACCCTCCCAGGGCAGGCATGCACGAGGATGTAGTCAACGTGATTCTCAACGCCGCTCCCCGCACCATAGTATATGTGAGTTGCAATCCGGCTACTCAGGCGCGCGATCTGGCGTTGCTCGACTGCCAATACTCCGTCGAAGCCGTGCAGCCCGTCGACATGTTTCCTCATACGCACCATGTGGAGAACGTTGTAAAACTCAAACGACGCGAAACTTCAACGGATTCGATATAAGGCCGGAAATCTCAGAGGTTGGAATTGTAATAGCGGGGATTGCCTGTAACTTCCTCGCCGACAAAGTCCGGCAAATCAAACCGGTCGCCGGCAGCCCGAAGCTCAATTTCGGCTACAACCAGTCCCTCGCGCGAGCCATGGAATTCGTCCACTTCCCAGAGGCGGTCGTCATAAGGCACAATCCACCGCGTCTTATGAATTATACTACCGCCGCAAAGCGAAAGCATCTCTCTGGCATCGTCAAGCGGAATCTCATACTCCCATTCAGAGCGGACACATCCCGCATTACGGCTCTTGACCGTTATGAATGCCTTGTCGTCGATAACACGCACCCTTACAGTGCTGTCCGGATTGCGGCTCAGATAACCCTGCCGCACCACATGAGCGGCAACCGCCCGATCGCGATAGCCGTCGGAAGTCACAAGAAACTTTCTTTCGATTTCCTTTGCCATAAATTTTGCTGATAATATTTTCAGCAAAGGTAACAACAAAATAGATAACACTTGCGAATATTCACGGTACATATCAAGATTTTGTGCTCGCTTGTTGCGATAGTATTGTGTCGGCTCCCGCTACAGGCTGCCACACCTCGCGACGGCTACGATGCCGACACCTTGCGCGGACGCACGCTCAACGAGGTTGTGGTTCACCGCGGGAAACAACGCTACAGCAAGCGCAACAATCCCGCTGTGGATTTCGCTCGACGCATCCGCGAAGCTCGCGATGCAAACGACCCGCGCCGCAAGCCGCTTTACTCGTACTCGAAATACGACCGGATGGAATTCGGACTTCATGACTTTTCTGTCGGCGACACCACGATCGGGAAAAAAGCCGGCAAGTTCGCATTTCTGAAAGAATACGTAGACACAACCGATGCCTCGGGTATACCTCGCCTGCCGCTTTCTATAAAAGAGAAGTATTCCGATGTGGTCTACCGGCGGTCGCCGCATTCGGAGAAGCTGATTGTAAGAGGAATCCGGCAGAACGGTGTCGATGAAATCGCCGATCTGCAGAACGTACAGACAATGGTAGAAGATGTTTTCAGAGAAATTGATCTCTATGACGACAACGTCAATCTGCTGCAGAACCGCTTTGTGAGTCCGCTGTCGGCAATCGCTCCGGACTTCTATAAATTCTACCTTACGGACACCGTGAGTCTCGGCGACATGCGTTGCATAGTGTTGAGTTTCGCCCCACGCAATCCTGCCACATTCGGATTTCTCGGCCGAATTTATGTGGAAAAGGGTGATACCAGCATGTTTGTCAGAAGAGTCGATATGGGAGTATCACCCACTATCAACCTAAACTTCATCGACCATATCCGAATCATTCAGGAATATGACAAGGCCCCCGACGGAACAAGGCTGAAAAAACTCGATGATTTTAACGCGGTGATAAGCGTAATAAAGGGCACACAACCGCTGTACGCCCGGCGGACAACCCGCTATTCCGGGCATACGTTCAAACCCGCCGCTGAGATGACCTCATATCTCGACCGCCTGGGGGATACGTTCGACGACGAGCAGGCCTACGAACGCGACAGCGTATACTGGATCCGCGTAACGGACCAAAAAGGGGACACTCCGACGGGCAATAAACGCATCGTTCAGATGATGGCACGCTTGCGCCAGGTACCCCTTTATCGCTACGGCGAACGATTCCTGAAACTTATGGTCGCAGGCTACGTACCTACAGGCAATCCTTCGAAATTCGACTTCGGTCCGCTCAACACAACTTTGAGCGGCAACTCTGTGGAGGGGCTTCGCTTGCGTGCGGGTGGCATCACTACAGCCAATCTTTCAAAGCACTTCTTTGCAAGAGGATACGTTGCCTACGGCACCCGCGACCAGAGGTGGAAATATCGCGGAGAAGTAGAATACTCCTTCAACCGTAAGCGTTATCACTCGCGAGAATTCCCCATCCACTCCATCCGGCTTGAGCACCAGTATGATATCGACCAGCTGGGGCAGAACTACATGTTTACCAATCCGGACAACATGTTTCTGGCGCTGAAACGCGGATCGAACCATCTGATCACCTACCTGCGACATACCACGGCGACCTATCAGCTTGAATTGGCCAACAATTTTTCTACTACAGTCACAGCTTCGTCCAGGCGCATGGAACCGGGTCCATGGGTTCCGCTGATGACAACCGACGGACAAACACTAAGCCACTATACACAAAACCGCGCATCCATTACACTGAGGTACGCTCCGGGAGAGAAATTCTACCAGACAAAAAGCGCCCGCATACCTATCAATCTCGACCCATGGGTTTTCGTTCTGACGCATACCTATGGGCCCGACAACAGACTTGGCAACCGGTTCGGCATAAACCGCACTGAAATAAGCATCCAGAAAAGGTTCTGGTTCTCGGCCTTCGGATTTGCCGACGTGATAGTAAAAGGTGCCCGCGAATGGGGCAGAACCGCATACACAAATCTTCTGTCGCCTAACGCCAACCTCTCCTATACCATCCAGCCCGAGAGTTTTGCCCTGACCGACCCAATGGAATTTCTCGGAGACACAGGTCTTCAATGGGATCTGACATACTGGGCAAACGGAGCGCTCTTCAACTACATTCCGCTTCTGAAAAAGCTGAAACTACGCGAAGTAATTGCCTTCAGAGGATGGTGGAGCCGGCTCTCCGACAAAAACGACCCGATGGTGGAGCTTTCCGATATATCAAGCGGAAAAAACATCGACAATCCACTATTGCTCTGGCCTGACTACGTTCTCGCAACTCCGATGCACAGCAGGCCATATATGGAGATGAGCGCCGGAATCGACAATCTGTTGAAATGCCTGAGAGTGGATTATGTATGGCGTCTGAATTACCGCGATACACCCGGAGTCAGCCGGTCGGGCCTACGTGTCTCGCTCCATGTCACATTCTGATTGTCCAGGCATCGGAATAAAAAGCAGCGGGCCATCGGACTTCCGACGACCCGCTGAATATATTCACCTGAAATTACGGAAATATCAGCGTGTTGCAATCACCTCAATTTCAACAAGAACATTTTTGGGAAGTGTTTTAACAGCGACAGCCGAGCGGGCCGGGAATGGAGCGGTAAATACAGAAGCATACACCTCGTTCATCGGTCCGAAATCTGCCATGTCGGCCAGGAAGACAGTGGTCTTGACTACATTGGCAACTGTCAGACCGGCCTCTGCAAGAATCGCGCGGACATTTGCGAGCGACTGCGTCGTCTGGGCTGTTATACCCTCGGGGATATTTCCGGTAGCGGGATCCACAGGAATCTGACCTGAAATGAAAACGAATGCGCCGGCATCTATCGCCTGGCTGTAAGGGCCGATTGCACCGGGAGCCTTATCGGTAGAGATTTGAATCTTCATAAAATATAAAAATAATTATGGTTATTTGATGGATGGTGTCGTGCTGACTGACGACGTCGTAGAATCCGCTGCCGCTGCAGCGACAGCCTGCTCCACAGGATAATCTTTAAGATATATTTTATCGGCCATCGCAACGAATTTCCGACGAAGTTCGGTCAGCGCGTCGTTGATAGGCTGGAAACTATCCTTGAAATGAGGTATGAAGTCCTCTGAACCGGCCGACCCGAGGCGATCGGCTATCATACCCACAGAAATAATCGATGGATCGATGGCGGGAGCTATAGCACATTCCTCGTCGCTCTTGCAAGGAGCGATTTTGTAAAGCAGCCCGCAGATTTCAAGTTTGTGGGCGGCGTCGTTAACCAATGTAATCGGCAACTCATAGTTAACGGCAATCTGATGTGGCGTAAGCGGAGAAACCTGCCTGAGATACCGGTCTACGGCGATTGTCATGACGGCAATGGTAAGCCGCCACTTGTAGTTATTGGATATTTTGGCAATTTCGTTGTTGAAACTGAATTCAAAAATGTTCTGCGAGGAAAAACAGACAACGGCTCCAGCCAGAGTAATGGTCCAGACAAGTTGCAGCCAGATAAGCAGCAACGGCAGAAAAGCAAACGACCCATAGATGGCGTTGTAGCGTGTTACGTATATCTGACCGCTTACGAAAAGCCATTGAAGAATGGAGAATGCAGTTCCGGCCATCATACCAGCAAGGAAAGCGTTGCCGAAGCGCACACGGGTATTGGGAATAAGCATATAGCTGCCTGCAAAAAACAGCCATGTCATTACCAGCGAAAGAAGGTCGAAAAGAACCTTAAGCAACGGACTGAAAAAGCCGGCCGGAAAGAGCGATGTCAGCGTCGAAGACATGAAAACCATTATACCGCTGGCACATATCATCAGAATCGGCAGAATTAGAACAATTGCCGTGTAATCCGTAATCTTGCGCCATAGGCTGCGTCCCTGCTTTATTCCCCATATCAGATTGAACACATCCTCCACATTGGTAATGAGCGAAATGAGAGTCCAGAGCAAAAAGAGAATACCGACTCCGACAAAAATACCCTCCGACGACTGCGCCAGATAGGAGTCGACGAATGTGAATGCAGTGCTGAGGGCCTGTCGCTGAGCAGGAAAATGTTCAAAAAGCTGCGTCTGCAGCAGATTCTGGAAACCGAACCCCCGACCGATGGCAAAAACGAGCGCCAATGCCGGCACAATGGCAAGAAGGGTCTGATACGTAAGCGACCCGGCGCGCAACTGTAACTCGCCATTCAAGAACGATCGAACCGAAAGATTGATTGTCTTTACAAGATTTACTCCGAATGTGTTTCGCGTGTCGGACCACACGCCACCCGTCGCATAATTGTAGCATCGGATCACAGAACCAATGATCCGTTTGAAAAACGGCACCTTTTCTGCTGAATCGGGGGTAATAGAGTTCGGCGTGCGTTCCATAGTTCAAAATTATTAAAATAATCGCAACCGGCCAAATTCAAAAGGCCGGTTGCGTTAATCTGGGTTGAAAAATAAATATTACTTCCGGCTTCGGAGCAGATAGCTGCGGTGGGGAGCGGCGATACCGGTAAGCCGGTGTTTCTTCACCTTGAATTCCTTTTTATAAACCTCGTCGAGATACGTGCCGTCGGGGAGCGATGTCGGTACATCGATGTGCGAGGCAACTCCGGAAATATTTACAACGGCGGCGCCTTTCTTTCCGCGATTGACGACTGCAACGGTGCCTTCCGGATTAAACTGCAGGTCCTCCTTTTGTCCCTTCATGGCCTGACGAAATTTATTGACAGCAACAACCTCGGGATGGAAAAACTCATCGTTGCCACGCGCGCCAATCACATTGTCGCCCCAGTAGTTGGAACGCGTGGATCCCATCGGGCGACTGAAAAATAGGGGAGTACCGTTCTGACGGGCAGTCAGGAATACCCAACCCGTACGAATCTGATCGTCGGAAAGGCCGGCGCTTTCGTGGGCATTACAATATGTATCATGGCTTTCAACCCACGTTGTGAGGAATTCCGGAGCAGCCTGATGACGCCAGTCGGCTATCTCGAGTCCGTTGAAAGAGCCTTTGGCGAGCGCATCGCGAAGCACATGCCCATAGGCCGAAGCCGTCTGGCCCATATAGTCTGCATACTCGAGTTCCGGTACATTTTTGTCCTGAAGCACCTCGCCATATACAAAAAGCGAATCGAACGGAAGTGCGAGGGATAGCCCTTTGACAGCCTTACGGCCGGTTACGACATCCCAAAAATCGTTTTCTTTCACACCGGATGCCGTATCCACCGGATCGGAATGAACCCCGATGTGTTTTGCAGTATCGTAGCGGAACCCGCGCACACCAAGGCCGAGAAGATCATTTACAAATTCAAGATAGTATTTCTGGAAATCCGGATTCTCTGTGTTTACATCCGGAAGCGAGCCCATAGCCCAGAGCGTACATTGTTCGCGATTGTTGTAATCTTTGATTGGCGTAAGGCCGTTGGAATGGAACATCCTGGCGCGACCTCCAACCGCCTTGTAGAAATCGTCGGATACAGCATCTACATCGAACGCCGTATGGTTGGGAAGAACGTCTACAATGACTTTCACATTATATTTCGCTGCGGAATCGAGCATCTGTTTCATTTCCTCGCGAGTGCCGACGATAGCGTTCCCGATTTTCCAGTCGGTAGGCTGATAATAGTAATACCACGAGCCGTCTTTACCTTTGTCATCGAAAATTTTGGTGATTTTCCCCTCGGGATTAAAATGCTGCTGCACAGGCGACGTCTGAAGCATTGTGTAGCCGGCCTCTGCAATTCGCTTCATATTGTCGGCGATGGTGGGGAAATTCCAACTCCAGACATGTAGTATCGACCCTTCGTTGGTCGCGTCGGGATTATGTGTAATCCGGTCGGTGGCGTGGATAGCCGATACTCCGGCTACCAAAGCCAAAGATGCTAAAACAATTTTACGCATGGTAGAATTTAAAGGATGAAAATATAAGTAAGGTGCTGTAAAACACATGGGAGGGGCGGATATACAAACTGCCGTCTCCATCCGATACAAAATTAGCGAATAATATGGTAAAATCAAAGGCATCCGGCATTTCAGTTGTCGGATGCCTTTGAAAGGGTATCGGTCTTCCAGACAGAAAAAAGTCCCTTTAACAGGTCTTACTTATTTTCTGTTTCTGGAGCAATCAGTTTGTATCCTTTGCCGTGGATGTTGATGATTTCAATCTGAGGATCATCCTTCAGATGCTTGCGCAGTTTGGTGATATATACATCCATCGAGCGGGCATTGAAATAATTGTCGTCGATCCAGATGGTCTTAAGAGCATAATTGCGCTCAAGGATTTCATTTACGTGGGCGCAAAGCAGACTCAGAAGTTCAGATTCCTTGGTAGTGAGCTTCGTCACCTTGTCGTCAATCATAAGTACCTGCTTCTGAGTATCGAAAGTGAAACGCCCGATTTTATACATTGTAACGTCTTTCCCCTTCTTGCCCTTCACACGGCGCAGAATGGCCTCGATGCGGAACACAAGTTCCTCCATCGAGAAAGGTTTGGTGATATAGTCGTCGGCACCGATTTTGAACCCTTCCAGAATATCCTCCTTGATGGTTTTGGCAGTAAGGAAAATGATGGGCACCTCGCTGTTGACCGAGCGGATTTCCTGAGCGAGCTGGAAGCCGTCTTTCTTGGGCATCATTACATCAAGAACGCAGATATCGTATTTCCCTTTCAGGAAAGCCTTGTATCCGGCGTCGCCGTCGGCATAGAGGTCGGCATTGAACCCTTTAGCCTGAAGATACTCGCGGAGGAGCATGCCTAAATTTTCATCATCCTCGCAAAGGAGGATTCGCATACGATCGTCCATAGTGTTTGTTTTTGATTATATTAATATTAATTTAATTTTAGCTAAATTGTTCAGTGAAAAGGCCTGAATTTATACATATTTATAAATCAGACGGCTTACTCACTGTCATGAGTCCTTTCGGGAGTTTCGTCGTCCGACGATGTTTCGAGTAGCGGAAGGGTGATTACGAAACGTGTGCCACGCCCGAGCTCGCTTTCAGTCTTGATTTCGCCTCCCATAAGCGTAACCATCTTATGCACGTAGGCCAGACCGAGGCCGAAACCCTTCACATCATGCCGGTTGCCGGTCGAAACCCGGTAGAACTTCTCGAATATTTTCTTCAGGTCCTCCTTCCGGATACCGATTCCGTTGTCGGCAATCACGATTTCGAGTCGCTGGTTGGATATATCGCGGGTGCTGACTGACAGCTGAAGCGGTCTATTCTCATTCCGGTATTTGAAAGCATTGTCAAGCAGATTGAAAATTACATTTGTAAAATGCATCTCATCAACATTTACAATAGCATCGACCGCATCGAAATTCGAGTCTATCCGGCCGCCATATTTCTCGACTTTCAGACGGAACGTATTTACGACATTGGAAATTACAAGATTCGCGTCTACATCCTGCATGCGGAGCGTACCCTTTTTCTTATCGAACATCGACATCTGAAGCACTTTCTCCACCTGGAAGCGCAGACGCTTAGTCTCGTCGTTGATTACATTCGAAATATGCTGAAGCGTCTCGGGCGACTTACGGACCGACTGGTCGTTGAGCATCTGAGCGGCGAGAGAAATGGTGGAGATGGGAGTCTTGAATTCATGCGTCATGTTGTTGATGAAATCATTTTTCATCTCCGTGATTTTCTTCTGCCGGAAGGCCACAATGATTGTATAGAGGAATACTATCAGGACCACAAAGGTGAAGATAAACGATGGAATCATAAACTTCACCGAACTGAGAATGTATTTCGTCTTTGAAGGGAAATAGACCTTCAGATAATTCTTCTTTACAGCCGGATCATTGCGAAACAGCGACTGCACGAACATACTGTTTTCAAGCATCGCCGGATTGACATTGGAAAAGCCTCCAGACTGATAGAACACCTTGCCGTTACGGCTTACGACCGCAAATTCAAACGGAATCTCAAGGCCATTGTTTTCAAGCTCGCGCTGCAGGTACTTCCTGACAGCAACCGAATCGGCGCGTTCCTCTATGGGGCGGTCACCCGCCTTGTTCATTATATTGATGATAACATCGTCGATAACACCTTTCTGATAAAGATACTGACCCTTCAGCTCCTCGCGCATGGAATTGAAACTGTTGGCGATACCATTGCCGTTCTGAATCTTGTAGATTTTCTCGGCATCGCTTTTGAGAGTCACCTCCCCGGCCAGTCCGCTGTGGGTTGTAAAAGAGTACTTCACACCTCCGAGATGCGGAGCACCACCATATTGCGCATAAATCGACGACGACTCCACCTGAGCTACATCCTCTTCAAGGAAATATTTTGTTTCGTCCTGCTCAAGCAACGACGATACAGCATACAACGAACGGCGCACACCCTCGGTAAACTGGTCGTCGCGCATCCGAATCATGCTTTTCATATATATAATCTGGATATATAGGAGTCCTACAAGCGTAAGCGCCATAAGGATGGCCAACAGCCAGATAGTGGATTTCTTCATATTTAACTAACTCGAATCAGCCGGTAGCATCCGCCGTGAGGATGGAAATACCTCGACCAATTCATTGATTTAAAGATTCTTTTAAAATATTAACAAATAAGTTCGCCAACAGGTTTATTGTGTCTCCGCATCCTTCCATCTGTTTTAAAAGGGAATCGGAGCCTCATAGTCCCGTTTTAACATTTCAGTGCAAAATTAACATAAAAGTTTTTTGTATGCAAATTTTGAAAATAAAATATTTATAGGGTAAAAATGAGGGCGGTATGCCAGAAATGGATTCTTGACATACCGCCTTCAGGCAAAATAAATGATTATAAGTAACTGGTCGAAATTATTTTAATATTTCCGGGAGGAAAATTTTCAGGAGA
>ENA-OZES01000177-OZES01000177.1-human-gut-metagenome-genome-assembly--contig:-NODE-177-length-46748-cov-14.855653_pt1 | contig 46748 bp, 41 predicted proteins | sample MGYA00245068_ERZ653609 | MGnify/ENA primary metagenome ERZ653609 (study PRJEB26926, sample SAMN06164898) | human gut metagenome | biome: ENVO:00009003; feature: ENVO:2100002; material: ENVO:00002003... | reverse complement strand
TGAAATTTTATCATATTTTGACTCGTTTGGAGTCAACTTTTTTCAGGGCGAGACAGTATATCGCGGTGATTTATGGTCGGTTAGGCTTCAGGGGCCTTGGGAGGCCTGGGAGCTTTGGGCGCTTTGGGTTTTTGGGGGGATTTGGGCGCTTTGGAAGAATTGGCGGAATCGGCGCCATGCTGCGCGGCATTCCCCTTTTTGGATTTGGAGTGGCGGTGGAATTTGCGCTTGGAGCGCGGCTTTTCGGGCTTCTGCTCGTCGTCGGGATTCTGGTTGCGGTCGGCTCGCGGCTTGCGGTCAGGTCGGTCGGATCGGGCCGGGATGCCGCGCTCGTCGACGGGGATCTTGATTTTCAGCACCGACTCTATGGCCGAGAATGCACGGCGGTCGCGCGGGCTGACGAGCGTGAGGGCTTCGCCTGAATCGCCGGCGCGCCCGGTGCGGCCGATACGGTGAACGTACGATTCCGGTTCGCGCGGCACGTCGAAATTCACCACCAGCGCCACCTCGTCGATGTCGATGCCGCGGGCGAGCAGGTCGGTGGCCACGAGCACCTCGACCGTGCCGTTGCGGAAGTCGTGGACCGTGGCGTCGCGCTCCTTCTGGTCGAGGTCGCTGTGGATTTCGGCAGCCTTCACTCCCTTGCGGCGCAGGATGCGGGTAAGCTCGCGCACGCGCTGCTTGGCACCGGCAAACACTATGATGCGTTTGCCCCGGTTGGCCTTGAGCACGTCGAGCAATACGTCTTCCTTAATCATGTCCGACTCCACGAAGCGCGCGCTCTGCGCGATGGTTTCGGCCGGTTTCGAGGCGGCGATGCGTATCTCCTTGGGGTTACGGAGAATGGTCTGGGCGAGCTTGCGGATTTTCGGTGGCATCGTGGCCGAGAAGAGCAGCGTCTGGCGCTCCTTGGGCATAAGTTTCTCGATACGGATTATGTCGTCGTAGAAACCCATGTCGAGCATTCGGTCGGCCTCGTCGAGAATCAGGTGGCGCACTTTCGAGAGGTCGATGTTGCCCGTCTGTAGCAGTGCGATCATGCGGCCCGGGGTTGCCACCACCACATCGACGCCCTCGCGCATGGAGCGCTGCTGCTGCGCGAAGGTAGCGCCGTCGGTGCCGCCGTAAACGGCGATGCACGACAGGGGCAGATAGTAGCTGAGCGCGTCGAACTGCTGCTCGATCTGCTGGGCGAGCTCGCGCGTGGGGGCCATTACTACGCAGTTCACTATCTTCTCCGGGGCGGGAAGGTCGGCCAGGAGGTCGATTACCGGCAGCAGGTAGGCGGCCGTCTTGCCCGAGCCGGTCTGCGCTATGGCTATGAGGTCGGAGCCGGTCAGGGCTATGGGGATGGCCTGCTCCTGGATGGGAGTGCACTCGGAGAAATTCATGGCGTCGAGCGCGTCGAGCACGTCGTCGCTCAGGTCCAATTCGTCGAAAAACATATATGCGTTTACGTGTATCTGCTGTAGGTCTGCGATTTTCGGCCGCAAAGTTAGCTGAAAATTGCGAAACAGGCAAATAGGGCACCGTAGGCTTAGGTATCAGTGGCGGGGTGTACGGCGGCAGCGGTCGGCGATATCCTGGGGATATATGAATTTCCGGCCGCGCAGAGAGGAAAGCGTGTGGTTGCCGTTGCGTTCGAGCAGCGCCACCACCAGCTCGCTGCAATAGAGCGCCGACGAATCGGAATGGTTAAAATCGAAGTCGAATGGTGTGCGCGCCCCGAGCATCGCGTTTATGTCGGCCTTCAGGCGCAGTGTATCGACCGCTCCCGGAGCAGGGAGGGCGTAGATACAGCGTGAGCCGTTTTTCTCGAAATATTCCCGGGGCGACTCTGCCACTATATGGCCCTCGGAGGTCGACTCGTGGACCAGCAGCGGCCGCAGGCCGTCCATAACCACCATGCCGCAGTGGGAGGGGGTGGAGTCGGTGAGAGCTTCTCCTCTGGCGCGCGTGAGGCCGCGCACGGCGTAGCTCTTCCAGGAGTCGCCTACGCTGAAAAATATATAGCCCGTCTGCCACCCGCGGGTGTCGGGCTCGGAGTGGCGTGGCGTGGTGCAGACAACGTAAATAACCGCAGCTGCAATAGCTGCGGTTATTGTGGCTGCTGTGGCCAGCGCAATGCGGACTGCTTTCGAGGGTTTCATTGCTGTGGCACTGGAGTGGAATCTCAGAGGCGCGGGGAGATGCGACCGGCGTTGGCTGCCGCAAGTCCGAGGATGGCGGCTACGAAATAGAGATAGCTGCCAAGGGCGAGGCTTGTATGTTCCGGAAGGGCGACGGCCAGAAGGATGAACAATACGATTCCGGCGATGAAACAGGCATCTTCAAGTGTGACGTTCATCCCTGCCGGCGTCTTGATTTTTACGAATTGGGCCACGATCACCACGATAGGGGCAATGAGCATCAGGGTCGACACCAGGCGGCTGAAGCCGAGACCCGAGCCTTTGAACACTACTTTGAGTCCCGTAGCAGTAGCTTTGCCCATAATGTCGATGGCCGGACAGAATGCAAAGAATACGAACATCAGGGCTGCAGCCGCGATGAGGCAAATGCGCCTGTTGGCCTCGATAAGTCTAAGGAGTTCTTTCATGAGTTTTCAGGAATAAGAATCAGAGCGACTGGGGTTTGTCGACAACGAATTTCAGCGATTTCACCTTCGGGTATACTTCGTTGTACTTGTCGCTGTAGGTGAGCGTTTCGAGGGTGACGGGGGCACCGGCTTTCACTACACCCTTGCCGTCGACGTTTTCAGCCTCAACGAAGCCTGCCTTGCTGGCGAAGATGGCGGTCTCCTCTGCATCGTAGCCTACGAGATATACGGTATAGGTGGCGCCGATCAGGGGAGCCGCGGGCGAGAAATCGGCGGGAACGGAGAGCGCGCCGCCGAGTTTGAAGCGCGGAGTGAGTTCTTTCTTGCTTGCGAAGCCGTCGAAAGTAAGGGTAATGGGCTGGGCTACGGCAAATTCACCGTCGGTAACCTTCAGCTCCGTGCCGTCGAGCGCCTTGGCAGTTTCTTCGATCTTGGTGGTGTATTTTTCCTGGATTTCCTGCGATTCTGCGATAAGTTTCTTCTTGTCGGCTTCGGTCTTGATGTCCTTGGCTTTCTCTTCGAGGGCTTTCATTTCGCTCTCATACTGAGTCATTTCGCCGGGGAGCGCGCCGAAGAAGCCGGAATCGGAGGAACCGCCGCCGGAGCAGGAGGCGAGAGTCAGCGAAGCGAGCGCAAGGGTCATGGCGCCGAAAAAGTGTCTTGTTTTCATAAATGTATAATTAATTGGTTAAGTATATGGATTCAAGGCTAAGAGTTGGTTAAGTGTAGGAATCTGAGGCTTTTTTAGGGGGTATACAGGCGTGGGAATTTGGAAAATAAAGAGTGGGGATTGTATAATGCGGCTGAAACGGCGATTATTTCGCCGAGCCGGAAACAAAAGTAGTCGTGAAAACGGCTACTTGCTAAAACAAAGCGTAAAAATCAAGTGGCAAAATGTAAAAACCGGCTGTAACAACCGATAAAGCGCAGTGTAATCAGGCTTTAAGCGGTTGATTCTTAAATCTTAAAAGGAATTGGTCCATATGGACTTTAAGGAACTGCTTTAAGCATTATAAAGGTTTTAAATAGGTTCTCCGGTTTCCGTGGCTTGAGGGAAGCGTGGAGAATCAGCGGGCGGTGATGTGGAAGCAAGCCTGCTTGCGTTCGTATTTCACGTAGCAGCGGCCCCGGGAGCGCATGTCGTTGACTACCTCGGCAAGGAGGTTTTTCATATCCTCCTGGGTGCGCGGTGTGCGGGTTGAATTGCAGATGAATTTGGCGTAGCTGATGTCGAAAGTGGTGCCGTAGAGGTGTGCCGAAGTATCGACGGCGTTGCGGTTGCGGCGCCGCAGGCGACTTACCAGACGCGGTGTGCGGAGCACGGAAGTAACTTTGATGCGGTAATCGCCTCCTCCGCGAGCCTGCAGTGAGTCGCGGAAGGCCATGCCGATGTCTTTCAACAGTCTATGCGCCTGAGGCACGAGATAGGGGAGCGAGTGGGTGAGATTGTCGAGATAATAGGCCTCGCAGCTTGATATGCGCTCCAGGCGCGAGCCACCATCCCAAGCGTCGCGTAGTGAGCGCAGGGGGCGGATGCCGATGCGCTCGGCTGTGGCGATATGGAGGTAGTTGGAGTCGTTGAATACCCGGCCGAGAGTGCCTCCCACAGCATTGATATGCATTTTTATGCCTCCGGGTGGCATCGAGTCGAAATGGGCTTCGTATGGGTTGCGCGCGCGAATAGTATCGGAGGGGAGAAGCATAGTCAGCAGACGGCTTGGAGTAACTTCGGCGTCGGTGGCATTCTGTGCCCGTGCCTCCGGCTTCGCCTCGGATTCCGGTTCGGCCTTGGGTTCCGGGCTGGAGGCCGGGGTGGATTCGGCCGGAGCGACATCTTCATTTTCAAGGGCGACGACGGTCTCCGTGGCATCGCCGCGCGAGCCGAAGGAGGCCCAGAGCACGAGCATCGCGCCGAGCGCTCCCATCAGCCATATGGTATAGCGTTTCAGTCGGTTCTGTCTCATTTCAGCTGTTCATAGAGGTTGCGGCAGCCGTCTTCGAGGAGGTCGAGAACCAGCTCGAATCCTTCGGCACCCTCGTAGTAGGGGTCGGGCACATAGTCGTAGCGAGTGGCTATCCTGAAAAAGTCAGCCATCGGCACTATCTTCTTCTCGGCTTCGGGCGTGGGTGCCAGGGAGCGCAGATTGCGAAGATTCGAGGCGTCCATCCCCACAATCAGGTCGAAGCGGTCGAAGTCGGCTTCGCTGACCTGACGTGCGCGGTGGGTGAGGTTGTAACCCCGTCGCTGGGCGTGGATGCGCATGCGGCGGTCGGGATGGTCACCGATGTGGTAGTCGCCCGTGCCGGCCGAGTCAATCACGAAGCGCGTGCGGGCGCCTGGGCGGTCGATTTCCCATTCGTTTTCTACGGCTGCGCCGCGGCCTTCGTTTTCCTCAACTATGGCACGCATCACCCCTTCGGCCGCCGGGGAGCGGCATATATTGCCGAGACACACGAAAAGTATGCGCCTGAGTCGGTCGGGACGCCGTTTCATGGCTTCGACGGCGTCGATTGTCGTTAAACTTTCCATTCAGAGTGTAAAGTTACGAAAAAATCCGCATCCACGGTCGGGCAAAAGCGGTTCGGGAGGTGCTGTTTCAGTCGCCGCAGCTGTCGAGGCCGAGCTGAACGGTGGTGTCGTCGGTCGCGGAGCATTCGGGGCGCGGATCTATGCGCCTGATGAATTTGGCTGGATTGCCTGCCACAATGGTGTCGGCCTCGACATCGCGCGTCACTACGCTGCCGGCGCCCACCACGGCGTTGTCGCCCACGGTCACGCCGGGGAGTATCGTTGCTCCGGCGCCGATCCAGGCGTTGCGGCCGATGTACACCGGGCGGCAGGTGATTATCTGACGCTCATAGAGGTCGTGGTTGTTGGATATCAGCTGCACGTTGGCGGCGATCATTGCTCCGTCGGCAATCGTGATTCCTCCGGCCGACATCATCAGGCAGCCGGGCATCACTACAACGTTGCGGCCGATGTTCACCATATGGGGCCGCACGGCGGTGAGCGGCGTCGAAATCCGGCTTCCTTCGCCCATCGATGGGAAAATGCGGTGCATCAGCGCGTCGTATTCCGGCGTTGCGGGCATTGTATGGTTAAATTCGAAGAGCAGCCGCGCATGGGTGTCGGCCAGCGCGAGTTCTTCGGCGGTTTGTTTCGTTACGTCAATCCTGATTTCTTTCATGCTGTATTAAGTAACGGTTCAAATACTTATGGTTTGCTTTTCCCAACCGGAGGTTCGGTAAGGGTGATGCGCACTATGGCGGTGCGGGCGAGGCTGCGCGCAACGGCTTCGTCGAAGCGGGCCATATAGGCAGGGAGGAAGCGCTCGCAGATCAGGCGCAACGCCTGGATTTTCTCGGCGGCATCTTCCACGATTTCCGCGCGACCTACCGCCATTGCCGAGCGATAATATTCCGTAAAATTGTTTTTCTCTTCCTCGTAGCGCGGAGAGCAGCGGCTCACGGCCGAGAGGGCGACTATCGGATTGGTCCTGATGCAGTCGAGTTTCTCACCCTCGGGGGCGCAGTGGAAGTAGAAAGTACGGGCGTCGCGGCGAGCCATCGAGAGCGGCACGCCGTAGGGCGTCCCTTCGGGGCGCGTCAGACTGAGGGTAATATAAGGTGCGCGGTCGAACACTTCGAGCGCCCATTCCGGGTCTTTCCTCCTTGAGGCTTTTCTCATCGGTCGCATAGACATTAATCTTTAAGACATCCCACAGGTATGACTTTCACTCCGTCGGGTCGTGTGTATGCTATTTCATTGCTATACGAAGCAGAGCACCAGCAGTTGGGCAATAACCACGCGGGCGAACATCGACAGGGGGTAGGTGGTGGCGTAGGCAACCGGGGCTGTGTCGCCGGGTGTGAAGCCTGCGGCATAGGTCATCGACATCGGGTTGGCCATTGCGCCGCTCACCATGCCTGCGGCGGTGCCGTAGTCGAGGCTCCACCAGCGCATGGCGGCTACGGTCATGGCCAGGGATGGAAGCAGGGTGATGATGAAGCCGGCTGCGATCCACGTCAGTCCGTTGCCGCGCATGATGGTGTCGATGAACTGGGCGCCGGACTCAAGCCCGAGGCATGCCAGAAACAGCGAGAGACCTATGCCGCGGAGCATGAGGTTGGCGCTCCGGGTGGTATAGGTGACCATGTGGAACTGAGGGCCGAAACGCCCGATGAGTATTCCCACCACTATGGGGCCTCCGGCCAGACCGAGCCTGATGGGTACCGATATGCCGGGGATGGCTATGGGTATCGACCCGACGATCAGCGAGAGTACAAGCCCGATGAATATGGCTGCCAAATTGGGGTCCTTGAGGTCGGTGACGGAGTTGCCGACGAGCGCGCCCACCTTGTCGATAGCGTCGGGCTCGCCCACGATGGTGAGGCGGTCGCCTAACTGCAGTATCAGGTCGGGGCGGGCGAGGAGGCGTACGCCTGAACGGCTCACGCGCGATATGTTCACCCCATAGAGCTTGCGGAGGTTGAGGGAGCCCAGACGTCGCCCGTTGAGTTGGGGCTTGCTTATGGCGATGGTGCGCGACACGAGATTCTTGTCGAGCTTGTCCCAGTTGATGTCGGGTTTGTTCCAGTCGCGGGCGCTTTTCTCGCCGAAGAGCACGGTGAGCCGGGCCACTTCGTCCTCGTTGGTAATAACCAGAACGCGGTCGTCCTCGGCGAGTACGGCGTCGGGCCCCGGAAGTGCCGCCTGACCGCCATGCCATATGCGCGATACTACGAAGTGGGCGCCTCCGAGGGCACTGACTTCGCGGAGCGACAGGCCTTGTACGGCGGGATTTGTAACGCGGAATTCCGCCACGTAGGTGTGGTCCGCCTCGGGGTGGCGCCGGGGTTCGTAGTCGGATTTGCGTGCTACAAACTTCCTTACCACGGCGAAGGCGAGAATCACGCCTACCACACCGAGCGGGTAGGTTACCGCGCAGCTCAGGGCCGCTCCTTCGGCCGGCAGTCCGAGCTGACTTATAGCCTGCTGGGCCGCACCGAGCGAGGGCGTGTTGGTTGTAGCGCCGCTGAGTATGCCCACCATATCGGTCATCGGAATCGACATGAGATAGCTGAGCGCTATGGCCGTGAGCGAGCCTGCCACCACCAGCCCCAGCCCGAGCAGATTGAGTTTGATGCCGCCGCTGCGGAATGAGCTGAAGAATCCCGGGCCGACTTTCAGACCGAGTTCGTAGATGAACAGCATCAGGCCGAAATCCTCGGCATATTTAAGAATCTCGGGGTTGATCGACAGGCCGAGATGGCCGGCGAGTATACCCGTGAAAAATACGAACGTAACTCCCAGCGAGATTCCGCATACGCGTAGCTTGCCGAGGCCAAGCCCTATGGCGATTATCACCGAAATCACGCACACGGCCTGGAGCGCCGAATGCTCCAAAAACAGACTTTCAAGCCATTCCATGGCGCAAATTTAAGCATTCTCGCGGCCATAACCTCGGCCTATGCGCTAAAAACGCATCCGCGCGGCAAACCGCGCGGTGGACAGCAGCGTTAAACCTATGATTTTCTAAAAAGAGAAAGATATGAAAGATGAAATGATGGCCACCGGTGGCCTTCCGGTGCAGGAAGAAGGCGGCAAGGATACGAACCGCGCCATACGCTACCGCAAGGCTTCCGACGGAGAGTTGCGTCGGCGCCTTACGGCCGAGCAGTATGCCGTGACACAGCATGGAGCTACCGAACGGCCGTATGCGAATGCCTATGATCGGGAATTCAGGCCGGGAATATATGTGGATGTCACTACCGGGCAGCCGCTTTTCACATCTGCCGACAAGTTCGATTCGGGCTGCGGATGGCCCGCGTTCAGCCGGCCGATTTCGCCCGAGCTGCTGACCGAGCGCGCTGACAATTCACACGGCATGAGCCGCGTGGAGGTGCGCAGCGTAATCGGCGATGCCCATCTGGGCCACGTATTTCCCGACGGCCCGCGCTCGCGGGGTGGATTGCGATACTGCATCAACAGCGCTTCATTCCCGCATCTGAAATGGAGGCCGAGGGCTACGGCGAATATCTCCCGCTGCTTGATAACCGTTGATCATCCCCATTTTCCGTGGTGACTCAATGATCGGGGGGCGTTATGGCTACTGCGACCTTGTCGACACGCGCTCGGTCTATATCCGCTACTTCGAAGCGGAAACAGTTCCAGGATACAGTGTCGCCTTCTTTGGGCACTTTCCGCATGGTATCGATGATTAGACCTCCAATTGTTGTGTAAGCCGACGGCTTATACAGGTCTTCCATATCGAAATATTCCAGAAAATCATATACGGGACACTGCCCGTCGACGAGCCATTCCTCCCTGTCGACACGCTTGACAATTGACGGGCTGTCGCCACTCTGGGCCAGATTGCCTGTAAGGCCATCCAGAATGTCGCGGAGGGTAACAATTCCTTGGAAATTTCCATATTCATCGTATATGAGCGCGGAGTGCTCGCCGGAACTTCTGAGAGTTTCCATCGCATCGTAGAACGTCATGGTATCCGGCAGGCATAATCCGGATGTAAGTTCTTTCTCTATAGCGAAGCCGGGCGAGTCGAGGGTAATGATGAGCCGTTTAAGCGATACTACACCGCATATCTCCTTCCTTTCGCGGTCGAAAACCGGATAGGATGAATGCAAGTCGTCGGCAATCACCTTGCGTATGCTTTCCACGTCCATGCCGACGGTGAGCGATGTCACATCTTTGCGGCTTGTCATGATGGCATCGATGCGGCTGTCGCCCATCACCAGAGCCCGTTCCATAATATCCTGTTCTACCGCTCTGACCTCTCCTGAATCGGTTCCTTCCCGAATAAGAGATTTTATTTCCTCTTCGGTCACTTTCGTAGTGGAGCCTCCGATGTTGAGAAGTTTTGTCAGCACCCCCGTTGAGGAAGAGAGTAGCCATACGGCGGGATATGTGATAACCGACAGCAGTCTCATCGGGGCGGCCACGATTTTGGCTATAGTATCGGCCTTACTCATACCGATACGTTTCGGAACAAGTTCGCCTACCACAATCGAGAGATAGGTTACCGATCCTACGATTATGATTCTGGAAAGATTAAGTGCAAGATGCGGCTCAATGCCAAGATTTGCGAAATAATTCCCGACCTCGGTGGCTAAGGTAGCGCCAGAGAACAGACCGGTAAGAATGCCGATCAGAGTGATTCCAATCTGTATGGTGGAAAGAAAGCGATCGGGCTCGCCCTGTAGTTTAAGAGCGGTGGCGGCGTTGTGGTTTCCGCTCTTCGCATCTGCGGTGAGTTTCGATTTGCGTGCGGAAATAAGAGCGACCTCCGACATGGAAAATATCCCGTTGAGAAGAATTAATGCGATGATTATCAAAAGATCGTCCATAGTGGCATTAGAGGGTTCTACAATATATAACGCCAAATCAAATCTATTGTTCTATCACTTTTGTCCGCTGCATACTACTGGCCACCTTACTATTGCGAAAGTTTTGCAATCGCCCCGGCCACCTGCATCTCCCCCAAATCAGCCATCCTCACCATCCGGACAATAACAAAACGGTGTGTCAAAATTTCAAGTTTTGACACACCGCTGTGATATGGTTGGTACGGGGAATTATTATAACGTCGGGTATTTAGGGGGAGCCCTCTTATTTCAGTTCAAAGGATACGGAGCCTTTGATGTCGCGCGACGAAGCTCCGACTATTGCCTCGAACTTGCCGGGTTCGGCAATCCATTGATGTTTCGTGTCGTCGAAGAAACTCAGCGCAGTCTTGTCGACAGTGAAGCTGACGGTCGTTTCCTCGCCGGGAGCAAGTTTCACTTTCCGGAATCCTTTAAGTTCCTTGAGCGGGCGCGGCAGGGAGGATTTCCTGTCGGCGATGTAGAGCTGTACTGTCTCGCTTCCCTCGCGGTTGCCGGTATTCTTCACATTGACGGATATGGTGATGGAGCCGTCGGCGGTCATCGCCTTTGTGTCGGCAATCGGTTCGCCATACTCGAAAGTCGTGTAGCTCAATCCGTGTCCGAAGGGAAAAAGCGGTGTAGTCTTCTCTTTGTCGGCCCAGCGGTAGCCGACATAAATATCGTCATGGTAATACTCCCGGATAGTGTCTCCCCTCTCTTTTGAGGCGTCAAGGTCGGCCTTTCGGCCGGGATATTCCCCTGCGGCATGGGCTCCGACGTCGGCCAGACTCGCCGGAAACGTAAACGGCAGCTTGCCGGAGGGGTTCACGTCGCCCGAAAGGACATCGGCGATGGCATTGCCGGCCTCGGAGCCGATGAACCATCCCTGCACCACGGCAGGCACATTCTTAATCCACGGCATTGCCACGGCGTTGCCCGATATATTCACGACCACCATATTGGGATTCACTGCAGCCAGCCCGCGGATCAGCCTGTCCTGGCCGTAGGGAAGTCCGAGGTCCTCGCGGTCGGCATCCTCGCAATCCTGGTGTGGCGCTTTGTTCAGGCCACCTACGTAAACCACGTAATCAGCTCCGCGGGCTGCCTCGACAGCCTCGGCCAGGAGTTCGTCGGCACTGCGGGGGTCGGAGATATCCTGCACTTTCAGAGCATCCTGCTCCATGACAGGGTCTCCCACATATCCGCGGGCATAGACAATTTCCACATCCTTGCCTGCCCGCTGTTTGAGGCCGTCGAGCGGCGAAACCTCCCCGCGGGCTTTAAGCGACGAACTGCCTCCACCCACGGTCATCATCTTTATGGCGTTTTCACCCACTACAACGATTTTCTTTTTGCCCGTAAGATCGAGCGGGAGAAGGTTTCCATCGTTTTTAAGCAATACGATTCCCTCGCCGGCAATCCGGCGGGCGGCTGCAATATGCGCGGGCGAATTCATCGAGCCGAACGGTTTCGAGGGATTCATGGCCGTGCGGAAAATCAGCCGCAGCACATTGGCGGCCTTTTTGTCAAGCTCTTTGGTGTCAACCTTACCTTCCCTGATGAGTTTCAGATAGGGATAGGCCATGAAATAGCTGTCGTAGGCGTTTTTCATTCCCTCGGATAGGCCGTTGGTCCATGATCCGAACTCAAGGTCGAGACCGCCCTCGATGGCTTGAGGTGTGTTGTGTACGCCGCCCCAGTCGGAGATTACGGCTCCGTCGAATCCCCACTCGTCGCGCAGAATATCTTTAAGCAGGCGCTTGTTCTGGCATACGTGGCGCCCCCTGTAGAGATTGTAGGAACTCATTATCGACCAAGAGCCGCCTTCTGTCACGGCCGCTTTGAATGCCGGAAGATATATTTCGTAGAGGGCACGGTCGCTCAGGTCGACGTCGGTGGTGTGGCGGCGCTCTTCCTGATTGTTGAGCGCATAGTGCTTCACACAGGCGGCCACTCCGTTGGATTGCACCCCCTTGATATATGGCACGACCATTACCGAGGCGAGATAGGGGTCTTCACCCATATATTCGAAGTTACGGCCGTTGAGCGGGGTGCGGTAGATATTCACACCCGGGCCGAGCAACACATCTTTCTCACGGTAACGGGCTTCCTCACCGATGCATTTGCCATAGAGAGCCGCCATTTCCGGATTCCATGTGGCTGCGAGGCAGGTCAGCGCCGGAAAAGCAGTGCAGGAGTCGTTGGTCCAGCCGGCCTGGTTCCATTCATCCCAGAACACCTCCGGGCGGATACCGTGGGGGCCATCGGTGCACCAAAGTTCGGGAATGCCGAGACGCTGCACTCCCGGCGAACTGAATTTCGACTGAGCGTGGATGATGGCCACCTTCTCTTCGGTAGTCATGCGGCTGAGCGCATCCTGCACCCTTTCTTCCATCGGGCGGCTGATATCGAGATAAGGTGCCGGCAAATTATCGGTTAATGCTGCGATTGTAGGCGTCAGGGCCGACAATCCGATGGCTACGGCCATCATTGCTCTCATGAATTTCATATTTCAGTTGTCTGTTTAGATTGTGAGCGGTACTATTCAATTTCCACTTTGATTTCGCGGCAGAGTATGGTCTTGCGCTTCACTCCTGTTTCGTCGGGATAATAGAAGTCGCTGTAGAATATCAAAGCACTGTTGTCGCCGATTGCCAGAAGCTCGGGATTATTACACGAGCCTACCCATTGATGAAATGTAACCGGATGGTCGGCGGGTGTGTTGCCGAGTGTGGAGCGGTCGGCCGGAGTCATCACCTCAAGCGGCTCGCTCCAGGCGGTGCCTCCGTCGTCGAGCGACGCCTGCACGAAAGTGCCGGGGCGCGCGTAGCATATCAGCGTCGTGCCGCATGGAAGGTTCACAAGCCGGGGGAGCGTGCCAAGGTTGGAGAATTTCTCGGGGCGCGTCCAGCTCTTACCCATGTCAGTCGACCGACTCCAGTACATTGGCGACCATTCCTCGCCGGTACTCGCAAACCAGTTAGAGCGGAAAAACCACACCATGGATCCGTCGGGCATCCACTCGAAATCGCTGTCGCTGAAACCGCCGCTGAGATATGGATATTTGTCGCCGTCGGCAGGATATTCCATATGGGCCACCTGACTGAAGGTTTTCCCCATGTCGTCGGAGCGGAAAAGTTCCGCCGAATAATACGGGCTGTATTGACCGTTGGAGGGATTGATGTGCCCCTCTCCGGAGAAAGCACTGACCCATACGGCGCTGTCGGGCCCGAGCTTCAGGTTTCCGCGGGGAAATATGGACTTCATCACATGCCGGTTTCCCTGCGAATGCACTACCCGCGTCAGTCCGGGCCAGTGGACCTTCACGGTCTCTTTCACCGGATTTTTCTCTCCGGCCTTGATTCTGAGGGCTGTCCATTCACGCCGGCAGAGTGGAGCGGGGAGGCGGTCGGCGTTATAAGCCCTTATCTCCGTGCCCCACATCCAATATGTTATCCCGTCGGGCACGGGGAGTGTCCCCTCCGGGGCCTGCCGGGTGAAGTCGTAGCCCGGAGTGTATTGTTCGATGGGCGTCATGGTGTAGCCGCTCACGTCGATCCCGTTTTCAGGCGGAAAATAGAGGCGGTCGCCGTCGGGCAGCAGCAGTCCGCACTCAGCGTCGGCCCTGGGGTCGATTTCGCTCCACGTCAACCCCTTGTCGCGGCTCTCGAACCAGCGGCAGGGATTGCCGAACGACGATATATTATCGTCTGACACATGCACCGACACCACAAGCCGGTCGCCTAAGTTGTAGGGACGTGGGAACTGATATGGACCCCAGAATTTCTCTTCCGGGCGTATGCCTCTCACGATAACATGCTCCGGGCCCATTGTGAGTTTTACATTGCGTTTCGCCGGGTATGGTTGGGCGCTGATGGCCGGAATGGCCATGCATAGCGATGTCAGCGCCAAAGTCAGCGTTATAGATTTCATGGTCGGTTATTCGTAGGTTAGCAGGATGTAGCCGCTGCGGGGCACTTCTATGCGGCTGAGCCCTTTGTCCGGGCGGATTTCGGCCGTGAGGTTTCCGAAGGTATCATAAACCCGGGCCGACCGGGGCTGTCGCGCAAGTTCCACGGCCATCGAGGAAGCGCCTGTGGCGTTGAGGAGGTAGACCGGCTTGCTCACATTGCCGACGGCCACGAGGTTACCGCTGTTGTACGATGCCACGATCAGTTCATCGTCGTTCTCGGCCTCGATCAGCGGATACCCTGCCTGGGGATAGAGAGCTCTGAAATCGCTTTGCAAAAGCGTCGTGCGGTGCTTCTGGCTGAATCCCATCCAGTGCTGAATCATCGCCAGATGTTGCTGGGGCAGAGTCCGCAGCATCATGGAATACTGCACCACTCCGAAAATCGCCGAGAGCACATGGCGGGCGGCTGCCTCGGGAGCATCGCTGACGTTCCATTCGAGCATATCGGAGTGAACGGCCGTATTGCCCGAAGTCATGCGCAAGGCGGCCACACGCCGGCGGTTCCCCTCGGCGTCGCAGGGGCAGTCGTTGGCGCGCAGCATATTGCCGTATTGCCTGATTGCGGGCCCGATATATGCCTGCCGGAATTCTATGAGCACATCGGGATTGATGGAGCGAAGCCGGCGGCTTATGCCGTTCATCAGCGTATCGACGGCCGCCGGCAGCGATTTGATGTCGCGCCCGGCGTAGTTCTGCGCCACGGCCGGGTCTTCCCCGGTGAATTTGAAGCGGTCGATAAAGTCGAGTTTCAGACCGTCGAGTTTCCAGTCGCGCAATGCGTTCTCATAAATGCCGCTAAGGAATTCTCTCACCTCGGGGAAACGCGGATCGAGCACGTCGGTCGTTTTGTCGTCGGTAAGATACATCCCCTTGAAGCGCTGATGGTTTCGGCTGTTCACGCCGACGTAGGGCACTGAATACCACATCATGTAGCGCATTCCGGCATCGTGCACACGGGCCACATGTGCGGCCATATCGGGGAATTTGCCTTCAAATACTTCCCAGTCGCCGCAGTAGGCGTACCCACGGTTGTTGTCGCCGGTCTGCCATCCGTCGTCGACGATAATGTTTTTCATTCCCAGACGCGCGGCCAGCCGGCTCTCGGCTTCGATATCGGCAGCCGTCATTTCCTGGTGGAACTGATACCAGCTCGAATACAACGGGTCGAACGCGGCTTCAGGTACCGGAGCGGCTTTTATGCCGCAGCAGTCCATTATCCAGTCGGTGGCGTCGGCTATGGCGTGGCCGTAGAAGCGGTTGCCGGCGTCAAACATTATTTCGACATGGTATCGGCTTAACGGAGCCTCGGGCTGAGTGAAGAAACTGAGTTCTCCCTCCACCTGGGCATTATCCTCCAGTGCACCGACTTTCGCCTCAATCCGCCGGAACGGCTCGGAAACGGCGAATGTAAGCCGGTTGGTGTTCTCGCCGTCGAGAAGCGTGTAGAGCGGTATGCCCGACGCTATGTCGCTATGGTATTTTTTTAGCCACGAGGGCACAAGATGGCATCGGCCGTCGTCGCCGGCATGCCAGAGGTAGCCGATTTCGCCCAACGGCACTTTGAAGCCCACGCTGAAACGCGGAGGAACCGTGGCGCTGTCGGCTTTCATCTCGATTACCGCTATCTCGCGATTGCCGTGGGTGCGCCTGGTCATCTCGAAGTTCCAGCCGTTGCTGTCGGGGCAAGTAAGCCACACCTCTCCCGCGCTATCCAGTTTTACGGTCCGGTGGATGGCTATCGCCTGCGTGGCGCACGTCGCCACAAGCACCATTCCCGTCAATATTCTGCTAATATTCATCGGTATTCGCTCATTGTATATTTCAGTTACCAATTGTCGGTGCGGAATGGTGCCACGGGCAATCCCGTCTTCCCCCGCAATCCGATTTTCGGATTGTCGGCCCAACAATATCTCACGGCGACAGGATATTTTACCTCGGGCGAACTCACGGTAATGCGGTCGCCTTCCCTGCGCGCCACCCCTTTGTAAAAGCGCCCGTCGTGTCCGGCGATTATAAATCCGTCAATCTCCCCGTCGGTCGGTGCGAAATCGGCCGCCGTGGCGTTGAAATCGATATGAATCTCATTTCCGACTATAGTGTAGCCGGCATATTCCGGAGCAGAGCATACCACATCCTTACCATATGTACGGTTGAGCGCCAGCAACGCCAGTCTGCGGGCCACTTCCTGCTTGTTTTTGGGGTGAATGTCTTTCGCCTCTCCGACGTCGGTGGCTACGGCCATTCCTGTTGCCGGCAGATGGAGTGTGGAGGCCTGCGCCTCGCGCAGATAGCCCCATTCGGAGTGTGGTTCCACCTCCTTTTGGTCGCGGTAGTTTGCGAGTTGAACGAAATAGAACGGCATACCGGGGTTCGACCAAAGCGTACGCCATTCGGTGATCATCGCCGGAAACAGACACGCATACTGGTCGGGGCGGTCTGCATTCTGTTCACCCTGATACCATAGCACCCCGCGGATGTCCATCCGCGTAAGCGGCAGAAGCATGGCGTTGAACAGCTCACAGGGGAGGAATCCGTCGTTGTCGACTGTTGCGGGAAATCCGCTTTTGTGGGCGTAGGCGTTGGGATGGACCTCTGGACGTAGATCTTTACCCGCGGAGGCACTGTCGACCAGCTCCTGATAATAGCGGCGTATCGACAGCTCGTCCATTCCTTTCTTCATGAAATCGAGCACTACTCCCTCGAAGCCGCTGCTACGGCTCAGGGTCTGATAGCTTACCCAGCACTCGACCGGCGAACCTCCCCACGTGCAGTCGATAATACCTATCGGCACATCGAGCTCCCCCTCCAGCTGTCGGCCGAAGAAGTAGCCTATGGCCGAGAAGTGTTCCACCGCCTCGGGCGAGCACACCCGCCATCCTCCTCCGTTGTCGATGACGGTATCCTCACGCGGCAGGACAGAGGTGTGGCGTTTCACATGCAGCAGCCTCACCCACGGGTAGCCGTCGGCCGCGGACATTTCCTTTTCGTAGTCCTTGACCTTTCCCCACCCGGCAACGGGCATTTCCATATTCGATTGGCCCGAGCAGAGCCACACCTCGCCTATGGCGATGTTTTCGAGCGTCAGCGATTCTCCGTCGGCTCCGTCGGTGAATTTCAGGGTGTAGCTTTTCTTGCCGCCTTCAGGTGTTTTTATTTTGGCCGACCAGCGCCCGTCGGCACCGGCTTTGACCGTGAGGGGCGTTTTCTGCCACTGCGCCACAATTGTCACGTCGGCTCCCGGTGTGGCTTTTCCGTCGAAACGCGCCTCACTCTGCTGCTGAAGCACCATGTCGCTGCTCCACATCGCCGGAAGCGTAACCGCTCCCTGCGCGTGGGTCGACATCATGGTCATTGCACAGGTCAGCACACACGCTTTCATCAGATCCATAATTCTATTCTCTTACGGTAGTTCCTTAAAATCTCGGCTGTCTCTGCGCGGCAACCGACGCATGGAGTTTACTCATCACGGGCCATCCGTTGTCCCACATTATCTTATCGAGCATCAGCACCGTAGTCAGCTCGCCGGCGAGATGCGTGCGCGCATGATAAATAATCCAGTCGTCGTTGTTGCTGTCGGTGATGATATCGGACCCATTGCTGATGCACGAAAATTCGGAATTGGGAATCACGGTTGGCACAACCTGCTGTCCGCCGGTGTCCATGGGAATTCCGTCGGAGGTGAAATAAGGGCCGTCGAGCTGCTTGGAGCGCCCTACGGCAATGCCTCCTTTGCTGTCGCGAATCGTAGCCCAGAGATAATACATCCCGTTCTTGCATATGATTTTCGGAGCACGGAAACTGTTGCTTCCGATCTGCTTCTGCTCCACGACCTCGGGTGCAGTCTCATTCCACTCGAATTTCCCGATAGCGATACCCTGCGGAGTGTCCCAGAGAAGCCAGCGGGTGTCTCCCTCGCAGAAAAACGAGGGATTGCCGTAGGCCGTTTTGCCGCGCTTGGCAAGCAATGTGCGGCTATTATGGTAAGGGCCTCGAATGCGCAGCGACTCAGCGATGCCGATACTCCCGTCGGCGCCCACATAGGCCATGACGTATTTGTCGCCTATACGGACTATATCCAGCCCCGAGGAATCGGCAACCTGAAATTCGTCGGTACTGAACGCTTTCCGCCCCATTCTGAGCCAGTGGACCAGATCCGACGATTCAATCATCCGGTTGCCCGACATCCCGAAAATCCAGTCGTCGGAGTGGAATACCGAGTAGATCTGGCCGTCGGTTCTGAACACACCGTTTTTATAATATTTGGTCTCCCAGACCTCATCTCCGGCAGCGGCATCCGTGGCGCCGGCAGCCGAGGCGGCTACATGGCCGTCGTGCCCGCAAGCCGTCAGCAGCAAAGCGCCCAACAAAAACAATGTAATATAGGAATGTTTCATTTTTTTTTCGGATGATAAGTAACCGGTCGGGATTATTTCAATATTTGTCCGTGAATTTTTTCAGAGGAATTTTCCCGATGGAGCAGGGGAGTGGCGTGCCGCACTTCTGAAGATTAGCGGAAAAGTCGCCGGAAATTTGCCGGAGAAATATTGAAATAATCGGACCTGTTAATGAAGTTATTCAAGCTTTTCTTAATCTGGCTTCACCGGGCGGTGTTCCTGAGGATTTCAGCCTCGTTTCAAAGAAAAAATTTAAAATAGCTTCAATGTAAAATTGTTATAAACAGTTGCTTATGAAGATATGTTATTCCGGAATGAGGGAGACGTTTTATTACCATTATTACCAGCCGGGGTTTTGGGTGAGATTGTGGTTCTTCACCCTTTCGTCGTTGGGAATGGGATAGAGCCAGTAGTGGTCGCCTCCCCACGAATAGTGGTAGATGAATTCACCCCATACCTGACACATGCCGTTGACCTCGCCCTCTTTGGTGACGTAGAATTTATCGTCTTTCCAGGTGCGCCAGCGCAGTTCGTGCATATACACGATGTCTTCGGCAAAAAGCTCCCATTTGAACTCGTTGCGCAGGCGTTTGCGCATATCCTCTTTTCCTCTCACTATTGTGGGGGCGGTGGTGTTGAGCTCAATGGCTCCGGCACGGCGGCGGATGCGGTTCACGGTGGCCACGGCATCGTCGATGCGGTCCAGCTCGTTGTAGCATTCGGCAAGGCAAAGTAGGGTCTCGCCGAAGCGCATCAGGGGAATGTCGATGTCGTTGCATCCCAGATGGTCGGCATGCTCAAGGCCGGTGGTCACGAATTTGCGGACGAAATAGTAGAATTTGTCGGCTGTGTCGATGCGCAGGTCGAAAGGTTTCTTCGCATGGTTGCGGAAGGGGAAGCGGCTGGTAAAATATCTTGCCACACCGGCCGAACCGCCCAGGAAGGTGGAATACGGCGTGATTATCGACAAAGCCAGACGCGGGTCGCGGTTTTCGTAGGCTTTCAGTATGCGCTCCTCGTTGCCTTTGGGCAGATAGAGGCTCATGTCGGCTCCGGCTTCGGCCTGGAAGGTTTTTTCGGCCTCGGTCATGTCGTTGCGCAGAAAGAATACGCGGCGTGCTTTCGGTGTCATCTCCTCATAGCCGGGAATCACGTCGTTCCAGTTAAAGGGAGTGCCGTCGGCATTTTCGTAGCTGTCGACAAACCGGGGATTGGGCACATAGTTGCTCCAACCCCATCCGGTGGCTTCGCGGGTGCCGTAGCCTCGCTGGCGGCGGTCGCCCCACCAGTCGTTGACAAGATCACACATCACCGAGAAAATCATCTCGTCGCAATCCTCGTTTTCTGTCAGAAAGAGGTCTTTATAGGGGGTGTCGCCCTTTTCATAGAGTTTATATCCGCATTTCTCCACGTTTTCGAAATCGTCGGCAGCCTTCTGCCATTTCTTAAGCCACATGTAGCATTTTCCGCGGAGCATATATGCCGCGCCCTTGGTGGCACGTCCGTGATTGGCTGAGCCCTGCGCGTATTTCAGCGGGAATGCTTTCTCGTCGATAGCTTTAGAAAGGTCGTCGATAATGAGCTGGAAGGTCTCATCCTGTGTGCCGCGCGGCATCTGGGCTTCGTCGATGCTCTCGACAATATTCTCATACCAGGGCACGCCGCCATATACGCAGTTGAGCTGATAGTAGTAATAGCATCGGATCCATCGGGCTTCGGCAATGAGGCGCGCACGCAGGTCCTCGTCCATTCCTGGCACCTGGGGCATGTGCTGAATCACGTCGTTGCACTGGAAGATGTAATGATAATACCATTTCCAGTATTTGTGGATATTGTTGTCCTGAATCGACTGGGTGCCTTTAAGCATTCCGATCGAGAACCAGTTCGGGTCGCGGTCCATCTGGCTTCCCATGGTTTCGGGCCAGAGGTTGGCGGGGTCGTTGTAGAGCGACTTAAACGAGGAATAGCACGATACGATGGCACCTTCGGCCGACACGGGGTCGGTCCAGATCGTCTGGGAAGAGAGTTGAGAATGCGATTCCAGGTCCATTTCAACACACGACGACACTCCGAGAGCGCCGGCCATCACTGCAAGTGAGGCGCCGATAAGCGATTTCGTGGATTTAAATATATTGGATTTCATGAGATTGTAAATTTAAGTAAACGATTGTCAGAAAGTCACGTTAAGACCAAACGAATAGGTCCGCATGGGGGCATATCCGTCGGCTGCCATCATTTCGGGGTCAAGACCTTTGAATTTTGTGATTGTGCATAGGTTTTCAAGCGATACATAGAATCTCACCTGTTTCATATACACCTTGTTGGTCCACTTGGAAGGGAGAGTGTAGCCCACGGTGACATTCTTGAGTTTCAGATAATCGCCGTTCTGAAGTTTCCAGGATGCATTTGCCGAGTTCTGGCCGGTATCGTTCATCACGAAACGCGGATTGGGCGAGTCGATGTTGGTGCGGGGGTCGGCGGGATTCTCCGGGTCGTAGAAATAGTGGTCGGAGGCAACCTCACGCCCTATGCCGTAGCCGGCTGTCATCGATGTTGAGTTGAGCGACTGAGCGTAATAATAGATTTTGAAGCCTGCGGCTCCGGCCCAGCTCATCGAGAAGTCGATGCCTTTCCAGTTAAGATATGCCTGCAGACCGAAATAGCATTTAGGCATGCTCGACGTGCCCTGGAACTCGCGGTCGTTCGGATCGCCGTATTTTCCGTCGCCATTTACGTCGGCATAGATATAATCGCCATACCAGATGTGCTCTTTGTCGGCCGAGTTGCCCGGCATGAATTCGTAGCCGGCGGCCATCATGGCGCGGAGCCATGCCATATCGGCTTCGGTACGTATCATGCCGTCGCGGGGGCCGCCGTGGATGTTGACCGAACCGTCGGGATTGAAGCCCTGGCCGTTGCCCGAGTATGTCGAAAGCATGTAGTATTCGTTGATCATATGGCCGTCAACAATTATGTTGCCTCCGCTTACGTTGGCTACATCGCCGATGTTGGTGTACCAGTACCGGTTGCCTTCGGCGTCTGTGCGCCATTCGTTGACGAACTCGCCCTTGTATTTCACCACGCGGTTGCGGTTGAACGATACGTTGGCGCCTACGCCATAGTTCACCTCGCCGATGCGGTCGTTCCAGTTGAGGGTTATTTCCAGACCTTTGTTGTTGACCTCGGCGAGATTCTGCATCGGGGCGATGAAGTCGCCCAGAGTGGGCTGCAGGGTCGGGCGGTAGAGAATGCCGTCGGTATTCTTGTCGTAGAATTCGAATGTGCCGCTGAGGCGGTTGTTGAACACTCCGAAATCCAGACCTACATTGGTCACTGTGGTGGCCTCCCAGCGCAGGTCGGTATTGGCGAAGGTGTTGAGTCCGTAGCCCATCACGTGCACGCCGTTGAATCCATAGGAATATGGCGAGTAGTTGGGCTGCCACTCGTAGTTGCCGATCGAGTTGTTGCCTAGTTTACCCCACGAGGCACGCAGCTTGAGGTTGCTTAGCCAGTCGATGCCTGCCATGAATTTTTCCTGGGAGATGCGCCAGCCGGCCGATACCGAGGGGAAGAATCCCCAGCGGGTTTTTGGCGCGAAGCGCGACGAGCCGTCGTAGCGGGCGTTGAATTCAACCAGATAACGGTCGTCGAAAGCATAGTTTACTCTGCCGAACCATGATCTCGAGGAGTATTCGCTGGTGTTGCCCCCAATCTTTTTCGGGGTTATCATGGCGTCGAAATCCCACAGATTGAAATTGCTCAGGCCCTGCTTTTCGGCAAATACGTAGTCGCTCCAGTGGCGCGATTCCTCGTAGCCGGCCATAACGCTCAGGTCATGGATTCCGAAGCTGCGGTCGTAGCGGAGCATGTTGGTGAATTTCCACTCCTTCATCTGGTTGCGGGTGTCGGAGTTGGTATTGTTTTTCATCGTCTCGGCATTGGGGGGAGTGCTCAGCACCATATTGCGCGAGAAGCTTTTCATGTCGACCGGTGTGGGCGTGATCATCTTGTCGTGAGTCTGATAGTCGGTGTAGAAAAACTGCGACTGGAATTTGAAATCCTTCAGGAACCGCACTTCAAGATAGGGGTTCACGTTGTATTTCGACTGCTTGTAGCTGCCCCAGTCGAGACTCAGCATTTTCACGGGATTGTGGACGGTGCCCTCCTCCTCGGTGGTCTCGAGGCCGCCGTAGTAGCCGTCGTAATAGGGGTATACGCCGGGCACGGTTTTCTGCATGTCCTGCCCCCAGAGAATGCCGATGTCGTTGCGGTCCTGATCGGCATGGAAGCCCCATGCCTTCATGCCCACGGTGATATAATCGCCGATCTGGGTCTCTACGCTGCTGCGCAGATAATATTTGTTGAGGCCCGAGTTTTCGACAATGCCGGGGTTGTGGAGGTATGTTCCTGAAATCGAGAAGTTGGTGCGTTTCTCGCGTCCTACAACCGAAATGGTGTGCTCCTGCATCCATGCAGGCTTGTAGATTTCATGATACCAGTCGGTGTTGGGGTAGGCCACATAGTTGGGATAGCCGGACTCGGCGATGCCGTCGGGGTCGGCGGCTGCGTCGCGCCATTTCTGGATTGTGAGCGGGTTGAAGCGCGGCGACTGATTGCTGTTTTCAGCGGCCTCGTTCATCAGCTCCATGTATTCGGCATAGTCGTTTACCTGCTTATGATATTTCTGGGCGGTCTGATAGGCGAATTTGCCTGAGTAAGTCACGGTGACGCGGCCTTCCTCGCCGCCTTTTGTGGTTACGAGAATCACACCATTGGCACCACGGTTGCCATAGATGGCACATGAGGCGGCATCTTTCAGAATCGAAATGGAAGCCACATCGTTGGGGTTGACGTCGTTAAGGCTCATTTCCATGCCGTCGACCAGAATCAGCGGCGAGGCGTCGTTGAGAGTTCCAATGCCGCGGATAAGCACTTTGGTGTTCTCAGCGTTGGGCTGCCCACCCTGCTGCATCACGTTAAGACCGGCTGCCGCTCCGGAAAGCGCCTGGGATATGGTGGTCATGGGGCGCGATTTCGACTGCTCTTCCAGATTTACGGTGGTCACGGATCCGGTGAGGTTTACTTTTTTCTGGGCGCCGTAGCCTATCACCACTACTTCGTCGAGCATCGAGGTCTGTTCGGCAAGAGCAACATTCACCTCGCCGTCCTTCCCGATTTTAACCTTCCTGGAGGTATAGCCCAGGTAGCTCACCTCAATGGTCTGGCCCGGCTGGGCCATCAGGGCCCAGTTGCCGTCGATGTCGGTCGCGGTGGCGCGGCCGGTTCCGGTAAGGGTCACAGTGGCTCCGATCAGCGGCTCGCCGCTCTCGTCTGTTACGGTGCCGTGAACCGATTGTCCCTGCTCGGGTTGCGGAGTGGCGGCCGTCTCCTGGCGTGGGGCGGTTTTGGTGATTACGATGTTCTTGCCGTTTATGCTGTAGCTCACGGATTGGCCATTGAGAATCTGGCCTATCGCCTGCTTGAGATCCGAAGCGTTCAGATTCACTTTTTTCTGTGTGTCGATGTCGCCGACCTTATAGACGAACGAATAACCGCTTGCATCTTTAAGTTGCTCCATTGCTTCCTTTACAGTGACTCCCGCCAGTTTCAACGACACCGACTGAGCAAGCGCCGCCACCCCCAGCAGGGATGCCAACGAGGCTGTGATTAGGATTCTTTTTAGAAACATGATATTAAGAATTGGTTAAGTAATTTTTCCTCCCCGTGAGTATTCAGACGTTTTTATCAGATACTTATGAGTAGCTGTCGCTTTCGGGAAAAGATACGCTTGCGGCGGCTGGAGAGGGTAAGTAAAGCCGTCTGCGCAGTCTTTTTACCGGGCTAAAGGCTTCGGGCCGGAGGGTCCAGAGCCCGCAGCCGCATTTAATAGAGGGTTATCTTTTTCCCCTCGATTCGGCATTTTATTCCGCCGGTGGAGGCGATGTTGTTTATCACATCCTCGACGGTCTGGTTTTCGCGGATGAAGTTTCCGTAGAACCGGGTGCACATCAGATCCTCGTTTTCAATCACGATGCTGATGTTGTAGCTTCGTTCAAGTCGCTTGGCGATGTCGGGGAGCAGCTCTTCGTCGAAGAAAAGATAGCCGTAGATCCACTGATGGGCATTGGCAGCGTTAGCTCCCTCGACTTTCATGCGCCCGTTGCGCTTGTCGACCACGGCTCTCTGGCCCGGCACAAGAAACCTCTGCGGGGCATTTTTCGCCAGGAGGTTGTCGATGGCCACGGACCCCTCGGAGAGGGTTACGACAACTTCTTCGTCGTCGGCAAAATTCCGGAGGTTAAACCGGGTGCCGAGCACGGTGACACACAGGTCTTTCGATTCAACCTTAAATGGCTTGGTCTTGTCGTGGGCAACCTCGAAATAGCCCTCGCCATCGAGTTTTACCACTCGCTTGTCGATGCCGAAGCCCTGGGAGTAGGCCAGTGTGCTTCCTGCGTTGAGCCAGACCTTTGTGCTGTCGGGCAGTGTTATGTTGGTGCGCGAACCAACCGGTGCCTCGACCACGATTTCTGCAAAACTGTCGTTTACTTCCGACTCTCCGGCCCTGTAGCCGCCGAATATACATATCGCCGCAACGGCCGCAGCCGCAGCCACGCGCCACGCCAGTTTCCTGACTCTGGCTGCAAACGGAAGTTTCGTCGGTTTGGTTTCGCCCATATGCGAGCGGTAGACAAAATCCTCAAAAGCTTTCGTGCCGTCGAAAGACTCCATGGCATATCCCGACGAAAACCATATTTCCCGCTGGGCGAGATAATACTGCTTGTTTTCATCGCTTTCCGACATCCATTTGAGCAGTTCAGTATCGTCTGCCGACGATGAATTGCCCGAAAGCCGCGCGATAATCAAATCATCTATCCGACTGTTATCCTCTTTCATGGTTGTTGGTATGATAGGTTATGGTTAGAGATATTTGCCCAGGCACGACCGCAGATGCTGCAATGCCCGTTTCATATGATATTTCACTGTGTTGATGCTTATGCCGGTTTCCTGCGCTATCTCTTCATAGCTTTTGCCGCCAAAGCGGCTCAGTGCGAAAACCCGACGCGAATCGGGCGGGATGGAGGCCACCGCTACCTTTATCTCCTTTTCAAGCTCTTTCTCAAGCAGCAGGCCAAGCGGCGAGGATTCGGCCGGGAATTCGTCGGAACCGCCCGATGCATTGTCGAGCGACGACATCGGCACCTCGGTGCGCATCTGTCGGGTGTTCATGAAATTCATACATCCGTTGCGCACCATCGCCATAAGATAGGCTCTCAGCGATCCGCGCAGCTCAAGCCTGTCGCGGATCTCCCACAGGTGAACGATGGCGTCGCCGACAATCATCTCGGCAAGCAGCCTGTCCTTCACATAATTGTATGCGAAGGCACACAGCGCCTGATAATGCAGCGCGTAGAGCATTTTCCAGGCTCGTTCGTTGCCCTGTTTGAGCGAATATATGAGTTTCTGTTCCTTCATTTCGCAGAAATCGCTACCGTCGGTTGATCACGATTTTGACTGCACCGCTGCCGCTGCGGCAAAGATAGATTCCCTGCAGCAGCGCGGAGGTGTCGAGTGTGTGGCCCGCGGCATACATTACGCGTTGGCCGGAAAGCGATACGACTTCAATTCCGCATTGTGTCGATTCTACTGTGCGGCCGTCGAAGCTGATTCCATCGGGGGTACCGGCATCTGCGTCCACATTGTCGACACCGGAGAAGTCGGCGGGAGTGTAAAGATAGAATGCATCTATCGAAAAATTGGAATCTTTCAGCTTCCCAGCATATATTTTTACATAATCACCAGTCCACTGTGTGGTTTTGAGGGTGGTGAGGTCGAATCCTGGGTAGATTCCGGCGATACGGCCCAGTGGAAGGTCAAGGCCGATCCAGCCGTTGTCGGTCGGCCAATGGGCAATCACGGGATAGCCCTCGGCATAGGCGTTGACAGCACATCTGAAAGCCGGCGTGCCGGAGCTGTTGAAAAATTCCATTCCGAACATCTCGGGTTCGGCATCGGTGCGCAGGCATATGCGCAGCCGGGTGTCGGGTGTGATGTGCTGGAGATTTATCCCCTTGTCGCCGGTGCTGAAAGCTACATTGCTCAGGCCGCTGCCGGTTGCGAAATATGAGAGGTAGGCGTCGTCGCCATCGACTCCGCTCACAGGGCGAGGGGTGTATTTGCGCATCGAAAGGCGCGTGATTGTGCGGCCGTCGGCCTCGGGGGCGTAGTGTGTCACCCTGTTGCGGGCATCAGATGAAAGCGCTTCCAATGCCTGGGCCGACATCTGGAAGACATCATAATAGCCGTAGGATGCCGACATTGCCGATGTCGCGGGGTTGTCTACCCTCCATTCGCTCGGAAAACGAGGAGCCTCCTGCTCGCTGTGGGGCGGTGAGGAGGTCTTGATGTATGGCCATCCATCCTTGTCCCAGCAGAGGCGTGAGAGCAGCGGCATGCGCTTGTTGAATTCCTGGTCTTTCACATGGCCGTGGCAGATCAGCCAGTGGTCGCCTGCGCCGTCGGTGATTACAGGGGCGTTGTGGCCGTTGCCGGTGAACTTGTAGTTGTTGGTGGTCAGGGAGGTTGCGCTTCCTAACGCATCTCCTCCCTCAAGAAACGACACTCCGTTGCGGTCGGTATAAGGACCGAAGATGTTCTTCGACCGACCTACCACCACGCGATAGTTGGTCCATGCATAGCTCCCTATGGAGGCAAACATGTAATACCATTCGTCGCGTTTGTATATTTCCGTCCCTTCTATGTGCAGGCCGGCTGTCTGCACCTTTTTCGAAAGGTCGAAAGTGATGTCGATGTTCTCGCTGACACTTATTTCCATGCCGAACATATTGGTGGTGGAACCCCAGAAAAGGTAGTGTTTTCCGTTCTCCTGGTAATAGAACGGGTCGATGGCGTTGCGGCATCCGACCTCATGCTCGTCGAAAAGTTTTCCGCGGTTAGTCCACGGTCCGGCCGGATGGTCGGCCACCGCATAACCTACGTAGGTTGATGGCGATGTCTCATCAGGGATGTTGACACTGTAGAACAATACATATTTCCCGTGGATGCGGCATAGCTCCGGAGCCCAGACCTGCCCCTCGGCCGGACGGTTGTCGCGGGTGAAGACGGTGCCGGTCTGGACCCAGTTGACAAGATCGGGCGAACGGAACACGGGTACGTTCCAGATATCTTCCGTTCCCATCAGGTAATAGAACCCGTCGTCGGCCTGCATCACCGTCGGGTCGGGAACCGACTCCATTATTATGGGATTCTTGTAGGTCGCGGGTACGGCAAATCCCTGTAGAGACGTGAGAACCGCAATCAGAATGAGATTCAGATATTTCATCGTTTTTCCCGGGTAGCTGGTTGTAGTTATTTTCTTTATGTTATTTAATTGTCGTAGTTGTGGTCGAGGGGGAAGGCCGGTGCGTAGTGTTCGGCCGGAGTGGGGCTGCCTCCTTCGAGATAGGGCCAGCCCTGCGCGTCCCACAGCAGGCGGTCGAGAAGCGGCAGCCGGACCATATCAAGCTCTTTCCCCTTGCGGTGGCCGTGGCATATGAACCATGTGTTGCCTACACCGTCGGTTATTACGGGGGCATTATGGCCCGTGCCTGTGAAGCGGTCGTTGCCGGAGGTCAAGGCCGCGGCCTTCGCCAGATTCATTTCAGGAGCTTTCAGGTCGCCACCGGCAAGAAACGGAATGCCCTCGCGGGTGTAATACGGGCCGTATACGTTTTTCGATCGTCCCACCACAACCTGATAGGTTATCCACGCATAGCTTCCTCTTGATGCGAACATGTAATACCAGTCGCCGCGTTTGTAGACTTCCGTACCTTCAACGGCCTTTCCGGCTGTCTGCACTTTTTTCGACAGGTCATAGCTGATGTTTATCTCGTCGTCGACACTTATCTCCATCACCCACATATTGTTGGTGCTTCCCCAGAAAAGGTAGTGCTTCCCGTTGTCGTGAAAATAAAACGGATCGATGGTGTCGCGGCATTCGGCCTGATAGCCGTCGAAGAGTTTGCCGCGGTCGTGCCACGGGCCTGTGATACTGTCGGCGACGGCATAGCCCAGATATGCCTGGAAGGTATCCGAGGCGTCGGGATTGCTGCAATAGAACAGCACATATCTGCCGTTGATGCGACATAGCTCCGGAGCCCATATCGGAGTGTCCGGACGCTTGTCGCCATCCTTGAAAATCGTCCCCGTCAGAGTCCAGTTCACCAGATCGGGCGAGCTGAACAGCCCCAGATTCCTGATATTCTCCGTGCCGGTCATGTAATATATGCCGTCGTCGTCGCGGAGCACCGTCGGGTCGGGCAGACTGACGTCGATAATCGGATTGGTGTATGTTTCGGCACCATTGACGCAGGGCGACGAAAGCATTATGGCCAGCGCTGCGATCGCATGAGTTTTCATGTCAGGTAGCAGGGGGATAAGTTAGTCGACAGAAGATGGTTTGCAGATAGCCTGAAAGCGGGTGTGCCGCGGTTGAGTGGAGCCTCGGCACGCCCGCATTTCATTGCCTAAATTCAATCTATTACCTTATAATTACTTTTTTAACCGTGCCGGTTGTCTTTACTACATACACACCGGGAGTAAGACCTTCCAGGCCGATCACGGCTGTTGCCGATTCTCTGACCATAGCGCCTGCAAGGTTGTAGAGCTGCATCGGAGCGTTGTTGCTGCCGAGCACGGTGATGGTTCTGTCAGTTACCAGAATCTCCACGTCGTTGAAGTCGGTTTCCGTGCCGGTGATGCCGCTCGAGGTGTTTTTGGGAGTATAGACATACGCGCCGTCGACAAATACCTTCGCGCCGTGGCCGTGTGATGCAGTGGGAGCCCCCTCGTTGGAGCGGTCCTGGCCGTCGGGGAGATTGATTGCCACAGCCTCGCCCTGCCAGTCGTCGGTCAGACGGGTATAATCCATGTCGACGTCGAATTCGTCTTTCATTAGTTCGGCAACCTTGCCCAAAGTGATGTCGATTGCCGTCCATTTGCCTGTTTCAAGGGCCGGAGCAACCACTGGCTGCTTGTTGTTGATTATATCGTCGGTGATGGCGAATGCCGGAGCGGTGCCGTCGTTGCCGTCGTGCTTGAACCACTGCACGCTGATATTCGGAGCCTTAACTTCACTGGCAAGATAGAACGCGATATGAAGATGGCTGTTTTCGTTGAGATGGGTCAGATTGGTGTCGGATTTACGTGTCATATAGAATCCGGACCACCACTGGTACCAGTTGCCGTGCACTTCGGCGCCGTCGAAACAACGACCGTCGGCCGGTACAGGCACACTTGCGTAATCATCGTCGGAGGCCCAGGACGCATTGCCGCCGGGGTAGTGGGAGCTGCCGGTTCCGTCGGTCGCTACGCGGTAATCGTTCACTGTAATGTTTGATTTTTCGGCCAGTTTTGCCATCGCTGCATCGCCTAAAGCGAATACATCATAGGTTCCTCCCTGGGCGCAGGCGGTGATTGTAGGATCGATTGAGGGATCTTCAACTACGTAAGTTTCCTGTGCATCGGCACTCAGAGCAGCGCCAAATGCGCACGTCGTTGCGCACATTGTTGCAATTGCAAGTGTAAAAATTTTCATGGTCACTTTTATTGGTTAGGTCAATTTAACAGGCTTTATATCGCCTTACACTTTATTGACAAAAAATAGGCTGCCGCGGGTAGCGTAAAAACACTTTTTTTCTAAAAAAATATAGGCCACGTGCCTCACCCTGCCGCACAGCCTTGATTCCCAACCGTATTGCTCCGAAAATGCCGGCCAATCTTTTTCCACCCCTGCAGCGATGTACATGCCGACTCCATTCGTATCCTCCCACCCCGGCCAATCCGGCCGCCGGCAAAACTATCCCTCATCGAGAATCACGCGTCACCCCCAGCCGGTCAACCCCGCCGTTTGAGAGGTTATAAAAAACCGGCCATACAAACAAATCCCAATTGCTTGTACGGCTGGTAGTAAATGAGCTGTATGTTAAGTCAGAATAATACTCAGAATAATTCGGAGTGGGTGCTGAAACGCACGAGGTTGATGATGCCTTATCTTTATCCCACCATATCAATATTGTGTCGCTTTCAACATGACATTTCAGGTTGCCACGGTAATTGTCTGGCATGGCGGGTGGGCTGCTTTCCCTGCGAATCCGGCAGTCCGATTACGAAAAAAACATCCGTGAGAGCACCAACGGTCTCACTATGCATTTACTTTTGGACTTGTCCAGGTTGGTGCTCGGCAAGCCACTGCCGGTACATTTTCATCCCCTCGCGGTAGTAGCCGAAATTCTTGAAAATTGACGGAAGCGAAGGGTGTTTCACAGAATAGAGGAAATAATATGTGAAGTTATATAGATTGACGCATAGGCGCTGGTGCCAGGGGTAATATTTGTTCATGAAGTATGCCCTGTTGCGTGTGTTGAGGTAGAAGGCGAAGGGAGATGGCTTGCTTCCCGACGATGTGCCGGCCTTATGCTGGACTACTGCCTCGGGCTCATAATGCAGCTTTAGCCCGTTTTGCCTGACGGCACGCCACACGAAGTCGGTATCGTCGAAATAGGCAAAGTATCTCTCGTCCATGATGCCTATCTTATCGAATACCTCTTTCTTGATAAGCATGAAGCACGTAGGCGCGAACTCAAGACTCCGTGGCTCATTGTATTGTGGCGCGTCGTCCTGGTCGTATCCGAAATGTGTTGTGGGATTTACGAATCCGTATTCCCCACCTCCGGCGGCCCAGAGCTTGCCTGTGAAGTAGTTGAATATTTTAGGCACAATCATGTCGCAGCCATACTTTTCGAGGCCTTCGACGAGCAGAGCGATTGATTCGGAAGTGAACTCGATGTCATTGTTGGCGAGGAGCACAAGGTCGCAACCGTCGGCCAAAGCTCGCCTGATACCGATGTTGTTTCCCTTGGCCACTCCGCCGTTATCCTCCGCCTCGATTATTACGGTTGGGAAAGAGGTCCTGGCGGAGTGTTCTCTGGCAAGGATGAGGCTATCGTCGGGCGACTGGTTGTCAATGGCGTACACCACGAAGTTGCGGTAAGTCGAGCGGTCGAGTGAGTCAAAGAAGCCTTCGAGCACTCCGGCACTATTGTACATCACCGTCACTATTCCGATTTTCCTGTCTGCCATAATCACTTGAATAAGTTCTTATCCTTCATTTCCTTGAGCGATTGCTCGTACTTGTCCTCGCAGACTTTCTGGCTGTCGACCCAACTGGTGAACCGGGCAATTCCGTCGCTGAAGTTCCATTTTGGCTCGAATCCGAGAATCTCACGGGCGGCGGTTATGTCGGCATAATTGTGGCGGATATCGCCGATGCGGAAATTGCCAGATACGTAAAGGTTTACTTTTTTGTTGTATTTCTCCATGAGGGTGTTGGCCACGGCGAGCACGTCGGTAGGCTCGCCTGTGCCGACATTGAATACATGGCCGTTAGCCTCGGGCACCTCGATGCCGCGGATGGTAGCGTCGACCACGTCGTCGATGTAGACGAAGTCTCGGGTTTCCTTGCCGTCTTCAAAGATGTTGATATCCTTGCCGTTCTTGATGCGGGTGGAGAATATTGAGAGAATGCCGGTGTAGGGGTTGGAAAGCGACTGGCCGGGACCGTAGACATTCTGATAGCGGAACGAAACCGAGTCGATGCCTATAGACTGGCAGACGAGGTGGACAAGCTGGCCCTGAACCTGCTTCGTGATTCCGTAGACCGAGGTGGGATGGATCATGGAGTCTTCTGTGGTGCCTACAAGCTCGAGGGGCTTGCTGCAGCCGGGATACTTTACCTCGAAGTCACCCTTTTCCATATCCTCGGCGGCGCGCATGGTGGGATAAACGCAGCGGTCGAGGTCGGGGCTATAGTAGCGGCCCTCGCCGTAGATGGCGCGGGATTCGGCCACGACAACTCTCTTAACGTCGGTCTTCTGATTGGCGAGAATGTCGAGCAAAAGGGCGGTTCCTCCAATGTTGGTACCCACATATTTCTCGACATCGTACATCGACTGCCCGGTGCCAGTCTCGGCAGCGAGATGCACTACGCATTCTACGCCTTCGAGGGCCTTCCCCCAGTCTTCGCGCGATGTAACTGAGCCGTGGATGAATTTGACCTTGTCTTTTACAGAAATATATAGGGGCGATGTGGTGTCGGGGTCGTTGCCGTGAATCTGTGGCGAGAGGTTGTCGAGAACAACCACATCGTAGCCTTTCTCGAGAAGCTTGAGTGCGAGATTTGAGCCTATGAAACCGGCTCCGCCGGTAATCAGAATCTTTTTATACATGATGAGGCTTTTTATGATGTTTCTATATGAAGTTTCCGTCAGAATCAGTTCGTTCCCATTGGCCGGTGAGGGGGTTCAGGCGTTTTACGATTCGGGCCGGATTGCCGACGATGACGCAATAGTCCGGGAATTCCCCCTTTACCACGGAATTCGCGCCGACAACACAATGGCGCCCGATGCGGGTGCCGAGTGTGATTACCGCGCCGTTGTAAATCTTGCAATCGGGACCGATTGATACCTCCTTAACTTTAATGGACTGTCGCTCAATTGGAGTGTCAGGGTCGGTGTAAGGATGATCGATGTCGGTTATCGTCACGAAAGCAGCTATTGCGGTGTTATCGCCGATTGTTATACGGGAAGCGCAGGTAAGGTAGAGATCCTGAACTATGAATACCCCGTCGCCGAGCGCTATTTCCGGATTGAAAGTCGAGTCCAAGTACCTGTAAATTCCCATGATACGGCATCTTGGACCGATATAGACGCGTTCGCCGAGGGAGACGCACGAGCAGGTTATGGCACTCGTGTCAACGACCCAGTCAGACCAGACGTAGCGCTTGAATCTGGGCTTGCAGTTGCAGTAATACCAGGCCCTACGCAATGTCCAGCGTGGATTACTGAGGAAGGAGTGAATTTTTTGTCCGATTGCCATGGTTCGAAATTCGTGGGTTTAGCTCTTGAGCATCTCGATGAAGCGTCCGGATGCGCGGTCATAATAGCCAGGGACATCAGCGGGATCCTTACGTCGGAGCACTTTCACGTCGCGGTAATGCTCCGCGAACAAAGCGTCGATTTGCCCGGGTGTGAGTCTTTCCGACGGTTCGTAGAGTGCCTCTTCATGACGGAGAATGTCTTCCTTGGAGAACTTCACGGCAATGACCTTAGCCGGGCTTCCTGCGACTACGGCATATGGGGGCACTGACTTTGTCACCACGCTGCCGGCGGCCACGATGGCCCCCCGGCCTATATGGGTCTTCATCAGCAGGGTACATCCCGACGCTATCCAGCAGTCTTCCTCGATGGTGATGGTAGACTGCTCGTCGCCGGCGTGGGTTGTGGTCTGGAAATAGAACGGTATGCCGGGGACGGGCATATGGGTGCCGGGCACGATGACGCACTGGGCCGAGATGACGGAGAATTTTTTGACCACCAGTTTGCCTCCTGCAGAGATGAAATGAACGTGGTTCTGGATCGCCACATAATCGTCAAGGAACATATACCTGGGGACGATGACACACTGGTCGCCGATTACAGTACCCTTCCCGATAGCTCCGAACGAACTTCGGGGATACCGGGAAACGGAGAACAATTTGCGCCAGATACGCCTGAATGCCGTCTTGAAGTCCTTCATCATCTGATCCAAATACCTCGGGCAGTGCCGTCGAGAAGTTTAGTGGTTTGTTTGCTGAAAATCACGCCGTAGACTATGTTGACGGCTACGAGAGCCGCGAGAATGCCATATTGCTGGAGCCATTGGGCGGCCATAAGCGCTACAGGAATATATACGATGGCACCTACGGCAACAACGATTGTCTCGAGTAGTACTTTGCCGGTCCCGATAATGAAAGTGCCGTTGAGGGTCATGAAACAGAAAGTGGAGACATATGCAGCTACCCACCAGGTCATGGCCGCGGGTACTTCCGCCTTTCCTTGAATCCATATGGAATAGACCGGAGGGGCTACGGCCGCGAAGACAATACACAGGCCGATGCACAGCATAAGGAGACGGTTCATCTTTCGGCGCATGTCGATCATCCAGGGGCGGTCGCCGCGTGCATAAGCGTCCGTATAGGCTGTCCAGAGCGACATTGTGATGTTGGTGTAGACCACCAGGGCCAGGGAGAGATATTTGTAGGCGATGTTGTATGCCGTTACCATTTCGGGTGATGAGACATGGGAGATGAGGAAATTGGAGCTCTGGTAGACCACAACTGCCTGGATGTTGATGATGAAGAATTTGGCTCCAAGCGACAGCAATTCCTTGGTGCGCCACATTTCCACACTGCCGAATGTAGGACTGACCTCGCGGCATAAGCCGTGAAACAACACCACCGAGCCAATGATTGTGACAAGAATCGGTGCCCCGCCAAGAACGAGGGCAAGCAGAGGAAGTGAGGCCGGAACAGTCCGGGCCAGAATGAGAATCAGGATGTAGGCCAGGATGTTGCCGATGACCAGAAAGGAGAGCGATAGGGCAACACGCTGATAGGCGGCGAGTACCGAGACTATGATGTTGGCAATCATCTGCACGAACAGGAGAATGGCGAGAATCCTCATGGTCTGCACGATAGTACCCTCATAAGCAATATCTACATTGAGAAGCGGACACCATGAGATATATGGCACAAGCGCATATATGATTATGACAATGGGAATGAAAATCGCCGCCATCGAGACGTACGATGTGGAGACCAGCGAGCGGGCGGATTTCATGTCGCCGGCGGCAAGAGCTTCGGTGAGCTTGTTTTTAAGCCCTGAGGCGATGCCGATGTCGAGAATCTGAAACATCATCAGTATGGCCGACAGAGTGAGCCAGATGCCGTAGATCTCGGAGTCGACGTAGTCGATTGTCGCAGGCACAAGCAGAAAGGTCACAAGCACACTGACCCCCTTGAGCAGAATGGAGAGTACGATGTTGCTCTTGAGCTTCTGGGTGCGGGATTCGCCTCCGGCAAACAGAATTCGTATTTTGGTCAATATATCAGACGGCATGAAGTGGCTTGGACCAGGTAGCTGATTCCTTTCTGATTCAAAGTGTAAAGTTACGAAAAAAAATCAATTCGCAAGCCGGCACCTGGTATCTGCCGTATAGACCCTCCGCCACAACCTCCATAGGCGCCCCTGAATGGCCGGCTGATTGCATTGTGATACCGGGAGAAGCAGGGACAAACATCGACCTCTTTAACATTTGGGCAGCAGTAAGGCGTACCGACGGCACGCCTTAATTGTTATTTTTCATCGAATGCTATTTTTCGGAGTCGGTGACTTTTACGTCGGGGCGGTCGTCGATGTAATCGTGGGTCCTGAGGTATTCGTCGTAAAGGTCAAGGATGCGCGACGGGTTGTCTTTAAGTTCGTTGCAGTGGGCTTTCGCATCGGGGCTGTCTCCGTAGTATTCTTTCAGCATTTTGTGAAATTCGGGGGCGGCATCTTTCATATAATGGTAAAGCAGGGCAAAACTTACGGAGTTGTTGGAGTAGAGCATAAACGCGCCTTTGGCGCCTTCGAAATATACGCTCACCACCGGGACGAGGCGGCTTATGGGGTTTCGACCGCCGGAGGTTTCCCATACTTCATATTTGACGATGCTGCCTGACGGACGTCTGTCCCACAGCCATGTAAATCCACGTGTATAGTTCTTGGCTTTGAACATGCGCGGTGCGTTTACCGACATGGATACTCTCGTATTGGGAGCGATGTTGTTGTCGAACCATCGTATCTCGCTGACTTCGTCGGCTGAGTAGCGTGTCCGCTTGCTGTCGGGCTCTTCGCTGATGTTGATGTATTGCAGCAGTGTGCCTGATTTCGAGAAGAGGTTTTTGGCTACTGTCTTGGCGTCGTTGTGGAGATAGCCGTAGATTGTATCGCCGTTCATTTTTACTACGCGCACGTAGTTGTCGGGACGTTCCCGCCCCAGAAGATGCGTCAACTGAGTTTCGAGTCGGGTGTCGCCTCCTGATATTTCGGCTAATTCTGAGGCGAATTTTTCCGGCTTCATTTTGTAGGGGTTCTTCAGGTCGGAGGTCTTGCCGTCGTGGTCGACTATCAGTTTCTGGGTATTGAAGAACCACAGGCCGCCGTCGGGACGGATGCGGTATCCGCCTTCGGAATAGAGGCAGGCGGTGGCTTGCGCCGTTTTGTCGAGGAGTGCGCACCAGCCGTATTTGGGCACGAAAACGAATGTATAGCGACGGTCGGGCTGCGTCGGAAGCCACATAACCACGGAGTCGACGGTTGCCGAGGGTATCTCGCCGGCTTTTTTCTGCTTTTTGGTGTAGGCGTTTTCTACTTTCTGAAGGGCGTCGCTTTTATGGGGCATCGACAGTTTTGTGGCTCCGCTGTATTGGTCGGTTGTGCCGTCCTTAAGGTAGACTGTTGCATCTGCCAGTTGATAGAGTTTGGCAGCTTCCGCATTCGGGGCGCAAAGGGCCGACACAAGAAGCAGCCCTCCAGTCGCTAATTTTCTGAACATATCCGTGTTTTTAAGGTTGCCCTCAAAATTACGGCGTAAGTTTCATTTGTCGTGGGACAAATGTCCCGCCTGCGCGCGGATGCGCTGAAATTGCCGTCGTGAAACCGACAGGTAGGACGCCAGTTCCTGCAACGGCACAAGCGACAGGAGGTCGGGCACGCGGCGTATGAGTTTCATATACCGTTCGTAGGGTGAGAATCTGTGCATGTCGATATAACGGCGGTATGCCTCCTTCAGGAGCAGTTTTGCTGTCCGGGCAATATATTCAGGGTCGGCTTTATCGATGTAGGCCTTCATTTGGCCGAACGACACTCGTAGTACTTCCGAATCAACTCCGGCGATTATCGATGTAGGCGATGGTTGTGAATTGAGAAAGGAGTACACATAGTCGGCCACGATATCGCCTGCGAATGAGAATCCGGTGGTGCATTCAGTGCCTTTACTGTCGATGACCGAAAATTTGAAATATCCCGACCTCACGACGGCGATATACCGGCATAGCGAGCCTTCGTCAACAAAGGATTGCCCTTTGGAGTATTTCGCCAACGTCCCGTTAGCAAGGCAAAAATCGGAAATCGGCGCCAGTTCGGGGCACGCCATGAAGTCGTTGAGTCGTGTCATCGTTTTTTGCGGTAAAGATAGTGAAAAAATCGGGTTGATGCGGCTGGCCTATAAACAAACAAAATTTGCGATATGTGGGGATGATACGCCTTCATCGAGTATAAAACCATCAGCCACAAACAAAACATTTGCTACCAGTTGTACGGCTAATCAGCGCAATATGAATGTCTCCATGCCCAAATACCTATTCTCTTTCGCTTATTGGGGCGATTTTTGCTCGGTGAACTTGCTATTTTTGCAATGCCGATGGGTCGAACTATCAAAAACTATGAAAATGGTTGCAATATTTTTATAGTTTTGCTAATTTTGTGGATACATAATATGATGTGAGTATGATAGAGCAACCCCCCAAATATATCGCTGCCACAAAGTCAGTTTCAGAAGTTTTCACTCCGGAATCGATGGAGGAAATTCGTAAATTTCAGGAAGAGTACCCTTACTGGAATACGGTAAAATACAAGAAACTCAATGGCTTTGATACTTCGGAAGATATCTGGAACGCGCTCAAACAATTGCGTTTGAGTAATCAAATCACAGTGAATCCCAATTACCGGATTCATTTCAGCATGACAAATTCTATGGCTAGACTCTGTCATAATTTCGACATGCAATTTGGCGGATCTTGGGGTAGTGAGTCTCTCATACCTCGCGATAGCCGTAAAATATATTTGATGAACTCTGTGATTGATGAAGCCATTTCTTCAAGCCAAATGGAAGGAGCTTCAACTACTCGAAAGGTGGCTAAGGAAATGCTTCGAAATAAGATTACACCCAAGGATAAGTCACAATGGATGATTTACAACAATTACCAGACCATCCAATTCCTCTCTGAAAATCTGGACCAACCAATGACCCCCGAATTTCTTCTTCAAATACATTCATTGATGACTTACAACACAATGGATAATCCGGAAGATGCAGGACAATTCAGGCAGAACGACAATGTGGTTGTGGCAAATTCTGTTACCAATGAGATTGTTCATAGGCCGCCATCATTCACAGAAATACCGGGAGCTATTGCTTGGTTCTGTCAATTTGCCAATTCCAATGAAGTAACAGTATTCATTCATCCTATAATCAAAGGAGCCATCCTGCATTTCTTTATCTCTTTCCTCCACCCATTTGTTGACGGTAATGGCCGTACGGCCAGGGCTATTTTCTATTGGTATCTTCTGAAAGAAGGGTATTGGCTTACTGAATACCTTTCGATTTCAAGAATCATATATAAGTCAAAGGCTTCATATGAGAAATCATTTCTTCAGTCTGAAGCCGATGGTAATGATATCGGTTACTTTATTACATATCATTTAAATGCACTTGAAAAGGCCTTTGACGAGCTTAAAGCATATATCGAACGCAAGACTGCTCAGAAAAAAGATGAAGTACAATTGCTAAAAATTGGAGGAATTACAAGGCGTCAGGCCTCAATACTGCACTTGTTTATAAAAGATGCCGACTTGATAGTAACTGCCAAAGATATTGCCGGCAGAATGTTAGTGACGCAACCGACGGCAAAGAAAGACCTTTCGGAGTTAGTTCAATCGGGCCTTTTAACTGAAATTAAACTGAACAAGCAGAAAAGCGGATATATCAAAGGGGCAGATTTTGACAGCACAATAGACAAGGTTATATAAAACTATAAAAAATCCACAAAGTTTTTTATAGTTTGATGCCGGACTGGCTCAGTTGCATTACACATGAGAGGCCATTATTCCAATATTCACAAACATCGGAATATTCAGTATAAAAGCCTGAATTTTAGATGAATTTATTAATAAGAAGGTTTGTGACTATCTGGTTTTTATAGATATTTTAGACAAGCTATAATATAAAACACCAATGGCCATGCAAATCATGATTTGCATGGCCATTGGTTGTCAGATATTTATGCTAAATTTTTCTGCTTAATACTCCTCCTCGTTGAAGAATAGTTTTAATACTGTTTTTCCGTTATTTAACCTTTGTTGACCAACCTAAATACAAACATATTTCGCCATTTGAGGCCTTAAAACGCCATTCAGGAATATTCCAATACAAACATATTTAGCGCGAAATGTCAATAGTATGAACTTACAAAGATGTATATCTGGCAGCTATATGGTTTATCCCAATCATCGGTATGCTTCTCTAATTTGTATACCAACGTATAACCATGAAGTTTGTCGCCAAATTCTTTAATCCTCTTACCTCGCGTTGCCTCCTGATAATAGGGACCCACACATACAATTATGTTATTATGGGATTTATCCTCATTTAACAAGGATAGAATGCCATCGCCATCAAAATCATCCAAGTCTATTACATTTGAAAAAATATGTATAACTGTTGAAGATTTTGGATTTATATCATCTCCATTTATTTGGTAATCTTTCTTACAAACGGCTGAGATTATTGCTTCATTAAAGAAAGAATTAACATGTTTGACACATTGTTGAAGGTTCAATCTCGAAGGTTCAATGAGGATAAAATCTTTGATATAGTTATTGTCAATATACCTTGATGCCATATAATCTGAAAGAACCATTTCGGCAATACCTTGACCGCATCCATAATCAACCATAGTGATGCCATCTTCGTGCCAAACTTTAGATGGAATTTTTTCATACGCTTGAAGTAATTTAGCCTGATGAATCTCACCATACTTGGCGATGTAAGTGTTAAGTTGACGAGTATTGGTGAGATGAGCTGCTCCATGCTCTAAATCGTCAATAAGATTCTGCTGCTCTGTTTTTGAAAGCGAGGCAAACCAATCCTTTGCTTTTTGCATTACGCTGACAAAGTTTTGTGATGATATTCGTATGTTGGGTGTGTAATTCATGAATTAAATTATTGAGTCATTATACGGATTAGCAATAGCTCTCTTATAATTTGCAAATGCCGAGGTAGAAGACGTGTTGGCATAGCAGTAAAGACATCCGTGCGGGCAGGTGTTGTAAGCGCCGATGTCTTTTGAGAGGATACAGCCGCAAGTCTTTCGTTGTCCATTGTCGGTCTTGGCGTTATAAAGAAAGTTTTGCAGAATGGCATCATCGGGAGCAAGACGGCTGATTAGGTCTGGGTCGATGCAGCGGTTATGCACAATGCCATATTCCGAAAGGTCTATGCGTTCGGCGCACGTCGCCAGCCTGAAATTCCAGTTATCACGGTTCAACATCGATAGGCGCACTGCAAATTCGCGCATAGACTCTTCATCCCATTCATGGTAATTGATGCTGTTAAGCCTAAGATTGCGTGAAACTTTTTTATATGACTCAATGTCGGCGAAACTGAAAACGAGTTTTTCCGTATGGCCGACCAAGGTATCGGCGATACTTGCAATCTTTTGAAGTAAAGTATCTATGTTTATTCTGTCTGTAAGAATAAGCGGGTCAAAACGCCATACTACTGTTCCCAAGCCGAGAGCATCAACGAGTCGACGGAAGGTATCAATCCGTTGGGTTAAAGTGGGAACATTTGGTTCAAGTCCTTCGTACTCATAATCATTAAGAGTATATTGTATATAGCACCCAATACCCCGCTTTTTAAGCGTGTACAAATAGGGTAACAGAGGCGCAGGATTCTTTGACCAGAAAACGATGAAGCGGGAATTCTTGAACGATACATAGCTCTCCTGCCCCGAGAAAGGATTCCGCCACCTGAGGTAGCCTTTGTCAAGCCGGCGGAAAAACCAGTCGGCATAAAACGCCGGAATGTCGGTAGCCCTGCTTGCCGAGATTATAAGAGGAGCCTGTGCAATGACTTCCGTTCCATTGTTGTTGCGTATAGGTATGGTCTGATGTTTCATCATGGAGGAGTTATTGATACGCAAAGATACGGCTCAACGTGTGCAAAAACATGACATATCAAAATTAATAAATCTTAAATCAGAGAATATTTGTCTTCCAAAAAAAGTAGTATTGCTAAAGAACTATATATACATAAAGACCCGAAATCACCAAATTATACAAACAAATTATGCCATCTGAGATAATAAAACACCAGCCATACAAACAAGTTTTTATTGCTTGTATGGCTGGTAGTCAGTATGTTGTATATGATTTAAGACTTAATATTCCTCCTCGTTGATGAATGAATTAATGATTAATAATCAGTAGATTACACGCATATTGCCAAGGATAGACAAGCGTATTTTGCACTAAAAAACCATGAAATGCGATGGCATTTTGGCCTCTATATTGCAGTTTTGGAGGAGAATGGGGAATTCCTCTAAAGTCATAAAGAGGAAATATAATCAATCTATAATTTGGAAATTTTTGAGACCTGTTTTTGACGGCTGATGTTTGGGCGGGTCATATAAATAGAACGCTAAAACAAATGGAAGCATGAACATCAGCTCAAAACTAAAAATAATGGCAATCGCGACTCTGATGGTAGCCGGTTGCAGTCAGGCAGACGCTCGCCGTCCTCATCGTCATCACATTCATCACCCGGCGTGTGTTGTAGTCATCCCAACTCCGGTACACCGCCATGTGGTTACGAAACATGTCAGCAACCGATTCAGCCAAAAAGAACGGTTGGCAATGGCTTTAGCCTATCTGAACAACAATCAACGGCTCACTGTCAAGCAATATGCGAAAATAACATCGCTCAACAAGGATGCGGCAGAGGCAGAACTTGACGCCTTTGTCCTGGATAGAAATATTCCTATCCTGTCAATCGTTGAAGGTAAAAAGAAATTCTATATTATGCCTGGCGCAAACTCATGACTGACGATGCTGAATTAATCAATGCAATCCGGCATGATTCCGAATTAGGTTTCCGTATCCTGATGAAAGAAAAATGGGAAACTGTGTATTGGCATATCCGCCGTCTGGTGATACATCATTCTGATGCACAGGATGCTACACAGGAAACATTCATCCGGATATTTCGTTCAATCGATAAATTCAAGGGCGACAGTTCTCTTAATGTATGGATTTATCGTATTGCCACCAATGAGGCTCTCAGGTTGATTGGTAAACGGCGTGATAACATAATCTCTCTTGAAGACAACGATTCGTCGGAGGCGAGAACGATAGCAGATGAGGAATATGTCAATTATACGGATATCGAGGCTGTGAAACTGCAGAATGCAATCCTTTCTTTGCCGACCAAACAGCAACTGACATTCAACCTGCGATATTACGACGAACTGGAATATGAGGAGATTGCTAACATAATCGGTTCAACTCCATCAAGTGTCAAGGCAAGCTATCATATTGCCAAGGAAAAGATAGTCAGATACATGAATGCTTAAAAATTATTATAATGGCTCAAAAATTTGATTTCAACGATATTGGAAAACGGATGCCATACACGATGCCGGCAGAGACATTCGGTGATATTGAGACAAAAGTCTTCGCGACACTGAATAAAGACCGACAAACAAAGCGTAAACGTCGGATTCTCCGATGGGGTTCAATCGGTGGGATCGCAGCAGCGGCAAGTGTCGCATTATTGTTGATGATAAAGCCCCTGTCGGCAGTTCACAATGACCCGTTGACACAGATAGACCTTGCATTCAGCAATCTCAGCGAAGCCGACCAGGAATATCTTGTCGAAATATACCACGAGGATTTTTTTCTAAACCAAATACAGTAACAAGCGAATTATGAAACAGTTATTCCGAGTTATCCTTATTGCCATCATGATTGTGGCAAGTGGAGCAACAGCCGTAGCACAGAACAATACCGGTCAACGATTGTCGCGTGAAGAACTGGCTACCAAGCAGGCACAATACATCGCACATGAACTTGCGCTTGACGAATCAACCACCAATAAATATGTGGAAACATATTGTCAGTACCAGCGCGAAATCTGGGCACTTGGCCCACGTAAGGGGCTGACCACCGAGCAGCGCCTTGATCGTAGCCAGAAAATTCTCGACCTGCGAAAAAAATACTATCACATTTACAGCGGGTTCCTTTCCGAACAGCAAATTGACAAGGCTTATAAGCTTGAAAAAAAGCTCCTGGATAGAATGGGTAAGGGCTACGGCAAACGAAAGAATCATAGAAATCGCAGATAGATAATAACATGAACGCTGGAAAAATCTTCCGGATCTGGATGTCTTTAATCGGCATCCTTTTCTGCGTGGCTGAAGGCAAATCAGAGAATAATTTGGTTTTTGAAGCAGAAAAAATTGTGGCATCAGGAATTGAAATGCCATATAGAGTCGCACATACAAACGGCATGGGCAATCAGGTACTTGTGATTTACCTGCATGGCGGTTCAAGTAAAGGAAACGACAATGATGCCCAAATGAAAGAAGCCGGCATTGACAGCATCGCAAACTATCTTGACTTTAAACAACTCAATGCGGTCTATCTTGTTCCTCAATGTCCTTCTGACAAATCGTGGGGCGGTCCGATGCTTGGAGTCCTGAAGGCTTTGATTGACAGGTACGTCCTCTCAGAATCGTTAGACAATACCGATATCTATATTTTTGGCGGTTCGATGGGTGGAACCGGAACATGGAGTATGCTGGCTGCATATCCTCGTCTGTTCACCGCAGCCATGCCTGTCGCCGGCAATCCATCCAAGTGTGATGCCTCCAATGTGGCAACGACTCCCGTATATACAGTAATGGGTACATCAGACCGGATTATGAGCGTTGAAACAGCATCAGATTTCATAGATGAGTTAAACGCTCGTGGTGCTATAACAAAATTTGACATTGAAGAAGGCTGGACTCATGAAGTAACATGCATTCAGAGCTATACAACGGAACGCCTTGATTGGATATTCGGACACAGCCGTAATTCTTCTGGCATAGAAAAACCTGTGGCAGATAATAAGATTGTAAAATCAATACAATACTTCTCTCTTGATGGCCGACAATTATCCGAGTCCCCATGCAATGGTCTTTATATTGAGCGATTAATATATAATGATGGCACCGTTGCATCATTCAAGATATTGAAGTGATCAGCGAATATACCCATCATAAGAAACGAAATAACTTTCATCTTCTTCCATTTATACTTCGTTTCGGCTGAGACGGTTTCAGCATCTTGTGGGCTTGCATCATGCATCGGTAGGCAACGCGGCGGTCATCTTCATCCTCTTTGCGGCCCCAAGGGAGCGAGTTGTCGCCACCACCGCCGCCGCATGACTGGGCGAATTGAGATGCGCCATCAAGATAGCCGAGGAATAGATACATTGCACACTTCAAAATCTCGTTGGGCTGCTCGGCGATTACTGTAAGAAAGTTTCCGTTAATATCGGCTTTCAGTTCCGACGGCAGGGATTCAATCATTGACCGCACATCGACAACCATCCTGGCAAACACGGCATCTGTCAGCCTTATACGTACCTGCTCCTATTCATAGAACTGGAGTATATTCCATGAGGTATATAGTACCAAAGTGAGAGTATCTAGTTTTAAATATATCTATTGTTGCTTTATCTTCCATTTGATAGCAATTTATGAAGACCTCCATTTATACTTGCGATTCCTATAACCTCTGCATTCAATAAAGCGAAGTAACATTTGAAATAGCCCTAAGATGGGAAAGTTTCAGCGCAAATGTTCGATAATGAATTATTTATTTGAGGATAATATAATCTTTATCCGGCGATATGATACAATTACCCGACCGGATACGATAGACTGATAGAAAACAGAATATGAAACTATTCCAATAGTCGTCAAATTTGAAAGCGTTTAGATTCAAGTTTGATTAATCGGCTATTCTGCAAAGCCGACTTCTCCACCTGCTGAAGCCTCAAGATATTCTAATTTTAAATCCTCGGTAAAATCAATTTCCCCTTCTAATAATGAATGAACTAATCTCTGAAGCAAATCTTTGGAAATTCGTCCTGCCGCAAGATGGTAACTGATATTTTCCATTTCGTTCATAAAACGACCAAGGCAAGCCATATAGCCGTTGACAAGCATAAAGGCCGCTCCTAATGTAATAGAAAGCCGCTTGTTTCCGTCTGAAAAAGAGTGATTTCTGTTTACGGACCAAATCAAATGAACAAGTTTCTCTTCAAAAGTAGGGTAGAAGTCATCATTTTGGATATGGTCAAGACAACTTGACAAATACCCTATGTTTATTTGTCCTAAATCTCCCCCACCGCTGTTTTTTATTGTTTCACGGTGGATTTCAACAGCCCGCTCAACTGTCAGATATATCATCAGTCTCTGTCTTTTAATCTTTTGAGTGCATCAACATATTGCTCAATGCGTTCCGATAGAGCCATACTTCTCTCTCCTATAAATCGATTGAAATCTTCCGGCGGAACAGCTCCGATATGACTAATTAGATTTTGATGCAAAGCATCACGAAAACAAAGGTCGCGACTCGCCATTTTAGAACGAGCCTTATCCATCAACGGGACCCAAAGACGTTGAGATTCAAAAATACCATATAATTCATCCACTTTGGCCTGAGAAAGCATCTTTCCTCCATTTCTCTCAAACTCTTGTCTAATGACATCCGCAACCCCCGCCTCATAACTAGCGATTAAATCAAGGACCTCACTGTACATTGTCATCCTTTCATCTTCCTCACTGGAAAGACGAAGTATTCGGCGATATTCGTCAGCATTTTCTTTAAAAATGCTTTTATATACCATATCGTTGTATCTGATATATTTAATCTGACCCAAGTCAACACATTCTCTAAGAGCGTCTATTAGTTCCTGATGATAATCGACATTTGTTAGTAGATTGTTTATAAAGTCCTCGTCTCTTTGGTTAATGTATTTTGTAGCGCCCCCTGTACGTTTATTTACAGTGTCAATGACAATATCCAGAATAAGACTACGAACCTCTTTGGCTCTTTCACTTCGGGAGAGCAACATGGCAATGTTTAAGACAGCCCTAAAATTGAATATACCTAGTTGAGGGGTCTTCTTGCCGAAGTTAACTTCGGTAAGTTTACTCGTGGTGCACATTAACTTGAACTCTTTCAGCGAGTTGCCCTTGAGGACGCCGTACCCATTTTGGCTCAATTCTTCATCATTATTTCGGATACAAGTTTCTATACTTCTTAGACTCACGCCAAAGAAGGAAGCAACTTGAGTTTTGGTAAAAATCAGTTGACCTCTAAAGATAATACCAGGAAGTCCAACTGCTTTTTGAATCTCCTGAAGTGCGTATCTATTATTCAGCACATTTTGGCGTGCAATTTTTGATGTAGTTAAATCCTTGTTCATATAATTATCACTTTCATTCGAATTCTAAAAGCTAATTACAAAAATACAATTATATCTTTAGTAATACAATTTTTATTATAGTAAATATTTTTATTAGAATCCTATCTGTCTGTTCCTGAAAATGGTTGACTCTGTTTAGTATGTTTACTGATATTGGTTT